>Ga0209692_10000113_pt1 | contig 270841 bp, 244 predicted proteins | sample tdDd472_FD_187129 | JGI IMG/M metagenome (GOLD analysis project Ga0209692, IMG submission 187129) | Marine sediment microbial communities from the Atlantic coast under amendment with organic carbon and nitrate - tdDd47.2 (SPAdes)... | ecosystem: Environmental > Aquatic > Marine > Coastal >... | reverse complement strand
TAGATATAGGTCGCTATTTAATGGATTATTATAATTGCCGTAGACCACACACAGCGAACGGCGGTCTGGCTCCGGTAACTATGGAAGAAAAACTTAACTTACTGTCCGGTATTAGTTGACCACTACACAACGATCTCTGGCAGAATTGAGTTGAGTGATGTTGGGGTTCGTTCCTCACCCCAACCTACAGAACTATTTGCGTTAATTTGCGATGTATGGACTCCACCAACCCACTTGAAGTAGGTTGGCGTCTACAACAACAAAAGGAGTCCATACAGTGAAAAAGTGTAACGTACTTGGTATTGATTTAGCAAAAAATGTTATCCAGGTTTGTCTGATAGATGAACACGGTTCTATTATCTATAACAAGGCGGTGAGCCCCAGCAAGCTCAAGGCGCTGCTTGCCAACCTGCGCTATTCCATCGTGGCCATGGAGGGCTGCGGCAGCTGTCATTACTGGGGGCAGCTGGCAGAGCAATTTCAGCATGATGTGAGGATCATTAGCCCTAAAAAGATTAAAGCCTTTCTTCAGGGGCATAAAACAGATGCCAATGACGCCCTTGCGATTGCCGTTGCTGCTACGCAACCGGGCATGGTCTTCAGTCGCATCAAGACGCAAGAGCAGCAATCACTGCAAGTACTCGAAAAAAGCCGGAAATTCCTGGACAAAGAACTGACCGCATTAGGCAATCATATTCGCGCGTATCTGTATGAATTTGGTATCACCACACCCAAAGGGCGAAAAAGCTTAAGGCATAGCGTTGTCCAGACACTGGACGAGCAGGACGAGCGCTTGCCCCGCTGCCTCAAAGGCACGCTGAGTCAGCTTTGGTCTCGCTACACTGACACCATTGAGCAACTAAAGCACACAGAAAAAGCCAAGGCGGCGCTGGTCAATCAAATCGAGCCGTGTCGGCGATTACTGGATTTAGAAGGCGTAGGCCCTGTCTGTGCCGCCATGTTGTACACCAGTCTGGGTGATGGCAGTGATTTCAAAAATGGCCGACAGGCATCGGTGTATACGGGCCTGACACCCAAACAGCACAGTTCCGGGGGAAAGACCACTATCCGGGGAATCAATAAACAAGAGGGCCATAAAGCGTTGCGTACGGCCCTTTATCAGGGTGCTTTTTCGGTGATTAATCGATTGCCGCCTGAGCCCAAAACCGTCAAGCAGCAATGGTTGCTTGATCTGGTGAAGCGCGTCGGCATCAAGCGGGCCTGTATTGCCCTGGCCAATAAAACCGTCAGAACAGCCTGGGCATTATTGGCCACTGGAAAAGCCTATCGGCCGGTGCCATTACACCCAATGCAATAGCGCACCATTGACCTGAAAACAACTGAAATTAACCGGCTACACAGAGTTCTACAACGATAACGCTGCATAAACGGTAAGACCAACCCGCTCAAAACCTGTAATGAACGCCAGCCCAGTGAGGCTACATTTGCGAAAAGGAGGGTGGGTGCGCAAACATCGAAGGCTAGAGGGTAGCGCCCTCAACAAGAAGCCGTATATACGTTAGCAGTTTACATTTTTATGCAAAATTAGCGTTGTAAAATAGATGGAGTCCATATACGTTCATTCGCGTTTTCTTTTCAGACACACTTCGCTGCCGACGTCCTGTGCATCTTTGCTACCGGCATCCATGCCTCTCGCAAAATACCGCACATCCTGTGCATAAAAAAAGCCCGCATCTGCGGGCTTTTTATTTTAAAAACACTGAACCCGTAGATTCAGCTGTTTTTTGCAGCGAGTTTAATTGCTGCTTTTCTTTTTCATATAGTCTTCCACCGCAGCACTGATCGCATCTTCCGCCAGTACCGAGCAGTGAATCTTCACCGGTGGCAGTGCCAGCTCTTCAGCGATGTCCATGTTCTTGATCGCTCTGGCTTCTTCCAGGGTCTTGCCTTTCATCCATTCGGTCACCAGCGAGCTGGAGGCGATGGCTGAACCACAGCCGTAGGTTTTGAACACCGCGTTTTCAATTACGCCGTCGTCACTCACCTGGATCTGCAGGCGCATTACGTCGCCACAGGCCGGTGCGCCGACCATGCCAGTGCCAACGTTTTTGGCTTCTTTATCCAGTACGCCAACGTTGCGCGGGTTTTCATAGTGGTCGATTACTTTGTCACTGTATGCCATGGTGTTGTCTCCTGTCTCCACGTGTGTTGCGGATACTTAATTTTCAATTTTAAGCGGCTGGTGTTTTTTGGACTAGCCACTCTGTCAATTTATCCATCAGGCGGCAGATTTTTGCGTGAGAGCAGGGCGCGCTGTGGAATTTAAGGGTGAGCCTGTTGTTACAGGTGATCACTTAAATTTCACGGCAGCAACGCCGCTATCGCGCAAAAAGATCCGCCTAATGCGCTGCCCATTCAACCGAGTTGAGGTCAATGCCTTCTTTAAACATGTCCCATAACGGCGACAGGTCGCGCAGCTTGGCCACTGCCTTTTTCACCAGTTCAATGGTGTGGTCCACATCGGCTTCGGTGGTGTAGCGGCCAATGGTAAAGCGTAATGAACTGTGTGCCAGTTCGTCACTGCGCCCCAGTGCGCGCAGCACGTAGCTGGGCTCCAGGCTGGCCGAGGTACAGGCCGAGCCACTGGATACCGCGATGTCTTTCAGCGCCATGATCAGGCTTTCACCTTCAACGTAGTTGAAGCTGATATTCAGGTTACCGGCGATGCGGTGATCCATGTCGCCGTTGACATAGACTTCTTCGATGTCTTTCAGGCCGTTGTACAGGCGGTTACGCAGTGCGAGGAAGTGCGCGTTTTCGGCGTGCATTTCGTCTTTGGCGATGCGGAAGGCTTCGCCCATGCCGGCAATCTGGTGGGTCGGCAGGGTGCCGGAGCGCATGCCGCGCTCATGGCCGCCGCCGTGCATCTGTGCTTCGATGCGTACCCGGGGTTTGCGTCGCACATAGAGTGCGCCTATGCCTTTGGGGCCGTACATCTTGTGGGCGGAGAAGCTCATCAGGTCGACTTTCATGCGTTCCAGATCGATGTCGATCTTGCCTGCACTCTGGGCCGCATCCACATGGAACAGGATCTTGTGTTCGCGACACAGCTCGCCGATGGCTTCGATGTCCTGGATCACGCCGATTTCGTTATTCACGTGCATGATGCTCACCAGGATGGTGTCGTCGCGGAAGGCGGCTTTCAGTTTGTTCAGGTCCAGCAGGCCGTTTGACTCGGGATCCAGGTAGGTGACTTCAAAACCTTCCCGTTCCAGCTGGCGGCAGGTGTCGAGCACCGCCTTGTGTTCGGTCTTGCAGGTGATGATGTGCTTGCCTTTCTTCTGGTAGAAGTGGGCGGCACCCTTGATCGCCAGGTTGTCCGATTCGGTGGCGCCCGAGGTCCAGACGATTTCCCGTGGGTCGGCATTCACCAGTGCGGCCACATGGCCACGGGCAGTTTCCACCGCCTCGTCCGCGGCCCAGCCAAAGGCATGGCTGCGTGAGGCCGGGTTACCAAAGTCACTGTCCACCGTCAGGTAGTGCATCATCACGTCCGCGACACGCTGGTCCACCGGCGTGGTGGCTGAATAGTCAAAATAGATGGGGCGTTTTTCACTCACAATCGTAATCTCTCTGTCGGCTGTTAACAATATGCTTCAGGATACGCGTCTTTGTTGCTGCAAAACTTCCTGTTGACGGCGGGCAAGTATAAAGCGTCCGTTTATATTGTCACGTTGAATTGCCAGCTCGTGAATACCCGGACGGTTAGCAAACTGTGCCAGGGTAATACCCGAGAGAAAGTTAAATAAACGGTCACTCAGCTCTTCCCACAGCTCATGGGTTAAACAGCGCACACCATCCTGGCAGTTACCTTCATGGTTACAGCGGGTGACATCCACTTTCTCATCCACCGCACTGATAATTTCCGCAATGCTGATTTCATCCGCAGGCCGTGCCAGACGATAACCGCCACCTGGGCCGCGCACGCCGTCTACCAGCTTGTGTTTACGCAGCTTGGAGAATAATTGCTCGAGGTATGAAAGAGAAATACCCTGACACTGTGATATGTCGGCCAGTGTGACTGGACCCGCATTGTCATGAATTGCCAGATCCATCATCGCTGTAACGCCGTAACGGCCTTTGGTTGATAATCTCATAATTTCACCTAATAATTCCTGAGTAATTTAGTAGGATATTCTCTTACCTGAGTAAATTAGTCAAGAATTAATTGGTAAAAAATGCAGGGTATATCCCGGAGGTAATACCCATCAGCCTCCGCTGACAAGCAGTGTTAAACAGGTGATTTTCCGTGGAACAGCCTATGGAACGGCTTCTACAGCAATATGTCGAGTTTGTGCTGAAGCGGAAATAAGCTATTTTAGATCAATGACTTAATGCGCTGATACAGGGATAGAAAAGGGGATATTCAAGGGCGCCCAGGGCAGTTTCAGGCGGGCCCCAGTTCTGCCAGTTCGCGGTGCATTTCTGCCGGGTCCACCATATTCAGCTCCAGCAGACGCCTGAGGTGGGTCAGGCCTTCCAGGTCAATATTGTCCCACTGCAGACCCCAGTGATCATCATTAACATGACTGATGGTGGCCGACATGGTGATGGTTGCCCCTTCACCCAGCACCAGCTCTATGCTGTAAACATGGTCTTTCTGCGGTGTCACATCATGGGGTGAGACAATCAGCATGCCTTTCAGTGAGATATCTTCCAGCACACAATTCCACTGATCCTGTGCATCGCTCATAATGGCGTCTGCAATAAAAGGAATACGCTGGTAATGGCGACGTTCATTGCTTGTCATTCGGTTAACCACTCTTGTGTGCTACGAATTAGATTATATCTATGAGTATACTCTGCCTGACGCACTCAACAAGCCAGGCCGGTCAAAACTTCACTTTCAGCTTTATGACTGATGATTCAACATGGCTGCACTGAGCAGCTCACGGGTATAGGCCTGCCGCGGCTGGCTGAATAATGTGCGGGTATCACCCTGCTCCACCACCTGCCCCTGCTTCATCACCATAATGCGATGGGAAATGGAGCGAATCACATTCAGGTCATGGCTGATAAACAGGTAGCTCAACTGATGGCGTTGCTGCAACCGCACCAGCAGTTCCAGTACCTGCTTCTGCACCGACACATCCAGCGCACTGGTGGGTTCATCCAGTAATATCAGCGCCGGTTCAAGAATCACCACCCGGGCTATGGCTATACGTTGCCGTTGCCCACCGGAAAATTCATGGGGGTAACGCCAGAGTGCGGACTCATCCATATCCACTTCCGCCAGCACTTTTTTAATGCGTTGCAGGCGTTGTACTGCATCAAGCTGGGGGTAATGAATCTGCAGCCCTTCACCGATAATCTGCTCCACGGTCATGCGCGGCGACAGTGATGAAAACGGATCCTGGAATACCACCTGGAATTCCTTGCGTAAAGGGCGTAATGCAGACTCACGCAGCGTATCCAGACGCTGGCCATTAAAACTGATTTCGCCGGTGGACGATTGCAGGCGCAGCAATGACATACCGAGCGTGGTTTTACCGGAGCCGGACTCACCCACTATACCCAGGGTTTCCCCCTGTCGCAGTTCGATATCCACCTGGTCGACCGCGCGAACCTCATCTACCTTGCGCTTGAAAAAACCTTTGGTCACCGGAAAATACACGCAGATATTGCTGCCCTTTAACAGGGTTTGTCGCTCCTGGTTGCTGGCTGACACCAGCTGCGTTGGTTGTGATGCCAGCAAATGACGGGTGTAGGCATGCTGAGGGTTTTCAAACACGCTTTGAATATCTCCCTGCTCCACCAGCTCGCCTTTATTCATCACACAGACATAATCGGCATAATGTTTAACCAGGTTTAAATCATGGCTGATTAATAACACCGACATATTAAATTCCGCCTGCAGCTCCCGCAGCAGTTCCAGTATCTGTTTCTGGATGGTGACATCCAGCGCGGTGGTCGGTTCGTCGGCAATCAGCAATTTTGGTTTACAGGACAGGGCCATAGCAATCATCACCCGCTGACGTTGACCACCGGACAACATATGCGGGAAACTTTTTATCTGCCGTGCGGGATCGGGTAAACCCACGCGGTCCAGCATATCCAGTGCGAGTTTCAGCGCAGCCGGTCGATCCACCCGCTGATGCAGCATAATGGATTCCAGCATCTGCTTTTCAATCGGGTATACCGGATTGAGTGAGGTCATCGGCTCCTGGAATATCATCGCGATATCACGGCCACGAATGCGCCGCATTTCAGCCTCCGGTTTCAACAACAGATTCTGTTGCTGATAAATCACTGCACCATTGGGATAACAAACATGACCGGCTTCGTGCAGATTGAGTATCGACAGTGCACTCACCGACTTGCCGGAACCCGACTCCCCCACCAGTGCGATGCTCTGCCCTTCCTGAATATCAAAGCTGACATGCTTAACCGCTTCAACGATTTCATCGGCGGTTTGAAAATTAACGCTCAGGTCTTTTACACGGATTAATGGTTGATGGCTCATTATGATTCCTATGATCTCCGTGTATCCAGCGCTTCACGCAGGGCTTCGCCGATAAAGATCAGCATCATCAGGGCCCCCACCAGCACACCGAAGGTTGATAACGAAAGCCACCAGGCAGAAATGTTTTCCTTACCCTGGGATAACAGCTCACCCAGGCTGGGGGTATCCGGTGGCACACCCAGGCCAAGGTAATCCAGACTGGTAAGCGCCAGGATAGCCCCGGAAATTCTGAACGGTAAAAAGGTAATCACCGGGGTCAGGCTATTGGGCAATAAATGGCGGAACATAATGCCGGAATTGCTCAGCCCCAGTGCGCGCGCCGATTTAACATAGTCGAGGTTACGCCCTTTAAGAAACTCGGCACGCACATAATCCGACAGACCCATCCAGCCAAACAATGAAAGCAATATAATCAGCAACCAGATACTGGGCTGGAAAATCGAGGCGAAGATAATCAGCAGGTACAGTTCCGGCATCGAGCCCCAGATTTCAATAAAGCGCTGAAAAAACAGATCGGTACGGCCGCCAAAATAGCCCTGCAGCATACCTGCCAGAATACCAATGGCAGTACCCACAATCGTCAGTGAAATGGCAAATACAATCGACAGGCGAAACCCATAAATCAGCCGCGCCATAACATCACGCCCGCGGTCGTCGGTTCCCAGTATATTGTATTCGGACGGTGGTGCCGGATTGGCCATCTCAGAGTGATAACTGATGGTGGTATAACTGAAGGGATTTAACGGTTCGATCATCCAGTTGCCATTACTGGTGAGAATGTCGCGCACATATTCATCCTGATAGTCAGCCTCGGTTTCAAAGTCACCGCCGAAATCGGTTTCCTTGTAAAACTGGAAGACCGGAAAATAATATTCATTTTCATAATGCACCAGCAGCGGCTTATCATTGCTGAGAAATTCCGCGAACAGGCTGAGTACAAATACGAAGGTGAATATCCATAAGCTGTAATAGCCACGCTTATTCGCCTTGAAGCGATGCCAGGCACGCTGTCCCGGCGACATATGAACAGCAGCTGGAGTGCTTGCAGCCTGATCGACTACGGCAGTGGTTATGGGTTCCGGTGTAATCATCGATCTACCGCATCAAACTGGATTCTGGGATCAATCAGCACATAGCTTAAATCTGCCAGCAGTTTGGCAAACAGACCCAGAATGGTATAGAAGAACAGGCTGCCCAGCACCACCGGGTAATCCCGTTTCAGTATCGACTCATAAGACAATAGCCCCAGGCCATCCAGTGAGAAAATGGTTTCAATGAGTAAGCTACCGGTAAAAAAGGCCGCAATAAACGCTGCGGGAAAACCGGTAATAATCGGAATCATCGCATTACGGAACACATGACGATACAGCACGGTGGATTCGTCCAGGCCCTTGGCGCGGGCTGTGAGCACATACTGTTTACGGATTTCCTCAAGAAAACTGTTTTTGGTGAGCATAGTGAGTACCGCAAAACTGCCGATGGTTGAAGCAATAATTGGTAACACCATGTGCCATAAATAATCGGTGATTTTAAAATACCAGGGCAACTGGTCCCAGTTTTCCGATGTCAGGCCTTTCAGCGGGAACACATCAAAAAAACTGCCCCCGCCGAACAGCACCAGCAGGGCGATACCCAGCACAAAACCCGGTATTGCATAACCGATCAGAATGATACTGCTGCTGATCACATCAAAACGACTGCCATCGCGCACCGCTTTTTTAATACCCAGGGGAATACAGGTGAGATAAATAATCAGAAACGACCAGACACCGAGACTGATCGATACCGGCAATTTGGAAATAATCAGTTCCATCACCGACTTGTTATGAAAATAACTTTCCCCGAGATCGAACTGCGCATAGCGCAACATCATATCGAAAAAGCGTTGATGTGCCGGTTTATCAAAACCGTACAGCTGATTCAGTTTTTCAATCTGTTCCGGGTCCAGCCCCTTATTACCCTGGTAAAGACCGGAAGCACTGCTGCTGACTTCTCCACCACCTGCACTGGCGCCTTCCAGCTGACTGATCAACTGCTCCACCGGACCGCCAGGCACAAACTGGGTAACCACAAAAGTAATCAGCATTACACCGATCAGGGTGGGCACCATCAATAATAATCGTTTGAGAATATAACTGGCCATCTAATCCTTAATCCACCAGGTTGAAATTGCCCATGACTTTGGATTGTAATACAGCGGCAGGGTTTCCGGTTGTTCGAAATAATCCCAGTAGGCAATGCGATGGGTATTGATATACCAGTTGGGCACCAGGTAATCACCGTGTAACAGCACACGATCCAGTGCGCGGCAGGCAATGATCAACTCCTCACGGCTGGTAGTGGAAATAATTTTTTCCACCAGCGCATCCACCACCGGGTGTTGCACGCCCATTAGATTTCTCGAGCCATCCTGATCCGCGGATTCTGAATGAAACATGGTGCGCAACTCATTACCCGGCGACATCGACTGTGGAAAACTGCCCACCACCATATCATAATCAAAAGAACGCAAACGCCTTATATACAGTGAGCGATCAACCGTGCGGTATTTCATTTCGATACCCAGTTTTGCCAGATTGTGTGCAAAAGGCGCAAGAATACGGTCCATGCCTTTCTGTCGCAGTAACACGTCAAATCTGAACGGCTGATTTTTTTCATTCACCAGCACACCCTGCTTAACCTGCCAGCCGGCATCCTGCAAAATATCCCGCGCCTGTTTCAGGTTTTCCCGCAGCGAGTTGGGTGGTGCAGTACTCACTGCCTGCCACTGCTGATTAAATACTGCATCTGGCAACTGATCGCGATACTGTTCCAGCAAAGCCAGTTCCCTGCCTCTGGGTAACCCGGTGGACTGCAACTCGGAGTTACTGAAATAGCTGTCATTAATCACATACTGGTCATAAAACAGCCTTTGATTCGACCACTCGAAATCAAAGGCCAACGCGATGGCTCGTCTTACCCGGGGGTCTTTAAATATTTCACGCCGGGTATTAAACACAAAACCCTGCATGCCAGCATTATTGCTGTGGGGCAGACTTTGTTTGATAATTTTCCCGGATTCATAGTTGGGGCCATTGTGCTCGCGCGCCCACAGTTTTGAATAATACTCATGGCGAAAATCAAACTCACCCGCCTTGAAGGCCTCAAGTGAAATCACTAAATCCTGGTAATAGCGATACTGGATCTCATCAAAATTATATTGACCTCGACGTGAAGGTAAATCTTTCGCCCAGTAATCTTTATTGCGTTTGAATGTTATGCGCTTACCCAGATCATATTCTTCAACAATGTAAGGTCCACTGGCTATCGGTTTTTTTTCGGTTATACGATCAAAACTTTCACCCTCCAGCCATTTTTCTGAAAACACCGCCAGATCACCCAGAATTAAATGCAGCTCGGAATTTTTACGTTTGAAGTTAAAGCGGATACGATAGTCATCCAGCACCTCGGCATTTTCCACATCGGCATAAAAAAATTTATACTGCGGATGCGCCAGATCAGAAACCACGGTATCGAATGAAAATTTCACATCGTGTGCGGTAATTTTATCGCCATTATTGAAACGCGCACGGCGATCAATCTGGAAAACCACCGATAACTGATCATCCGCCAGTTCGATATCATTGGCGATTAATGGATATTTGCTGAAAGGTTCATCGTCACTGGCCACCATCAGGGTGTCAAATAACAGACCTGCGCCCTCAGCTACTGAACCCTTGAGAATAAATGGATTAAAGCTGTCAAACGCGCCGGTGCCAGCCAGCACCAGTCGGCCGCCTTTTTTTGCATGCGGATTTACATAGTCAAAATGTGTAAAGTCATCCGCGTACTTTGGTGCATATCCCATGGCCGCAGATGGCGCGGCAGAACTGACTGAGCTGTAGATTGCAATTATTAGTAAAAAAATCCCCGCAAAAGGGTGCAATCCTGTTTTTATCGTCATATTATCTAGAACTACCTCAGGGGCTGTATGTGTCTCTGACCATCCGGGCACACAAAGGTGCCTCTGATGTTCGATAGCATACCAATTGATAACAATAAAAAACAGGAGTCCTTTAATGGGATTTTTATCTGGCAAACGTGCAGTTATTTTTGGCGTGGCAAGCAATCGATCCATTGCCTGGGGCATTGCGCAGGCAATGCACCGTGAAGGCTGTGAATTAGCATTCACTTATCAAAATGAGCGCCTGCGCGAACGCGTTGAAAAACTGGCCGGTCAACTCGATTCCGATATCGTGATTCCCTGTAATGTTGAAGACGACAGCGAAATAGAAGCGGTATTCGATCACCTGGACGATTACTGGGATGCCTTCGACATTCTGGTGCATTCAATTGCCTTCGCACCCAGGGAATTGCTGGAAGGTGATTACCTGGACAACCTCAGCCGCGACGGATTTAATACCGCACACGAAATCAGCTCCTACAGCCTGGCGGCAATTGCCAAGGCGGGGCGGCATATGATGCAGAAGCGGGATGATGCTTCCATACTCACCCTGAGCTATCTTGGCGCGGAACGTACCTTTCCCGGCTACAATGTGATGGGTCTGGCCAAAGCCAGTCTGGAAGCCAATGTGCGCTACCTTGCACAGAACCTCGGGCCAGAGGGTATTCGCGTCAATGCGATTTCCGCCGGGCCGATTAAAACCCTGGCGGCTTCAGGCATTGACGGATTCGGCAAACTGTTTGAGCAGGTTGAGCAAACAGCACCGCTAAGGCGCAATGTAAATATCGATGATGTGGGCAATACCGCGGCTTTCCTGAACTCACCCCTGGCCAGTGGCATTACCGGTGAAGTGATTTATGTGGATGCCGGTTTCCATATTGTGGGTTTAACCAACCCGCTTAAGGTTTAGGCTGGCACTGGATTAACCAGGCCTTGCGGCGATTAAAAGCCAGCATGAACAGAAATGCAGCCATATGGCTGCATTTTTTATTGTCTGCTCGCTAATTAATCTGGCTGCGTAGTATCTCAGCTAAGCGGGTTTGCGCTCTTCTCTGAGAATATCCGTCTCACCTTCCAGGCGACCGATCACCACCGCCGCTACAGAGTCGCTGAATATATTCACCGAGGTGCGGCACATATCCAGCACCCGATCCACCGCAAGGATCAAACCCACCGCTTCCAGTGGCAGACCAATGGTACTGAGGATAATGGTAATCGCCACCAGGCTGGCCGAGGGTATACCCGCCACGCCAATCGAGGTAATCAGGGCCACCAGCACGATAATAAATTGCGTGGTAAGACTCAGCTCCAGCCCGTAGGCCTGCGCAATAAACATGGCAGCGACGCATTCATACAACGCGGTACCGTCCATATTCACCGTCGCCCCCAGCGGCAGGGTAAAACTGCTGACCCGGTTAGATACCCCGGCCTTCTGCTCCACACATTCCATGGTTAGGGGCAGGGTTGCGGAGGAGGAACTGGTAGAGAAGGCGGTCAACAGCGCCGGGCTCATGGCCTTGTAATGCAACAACGGATTAACTTTGGCCACATAGCGCAGCACCAGGTACAGCGTGCCACCGGCATGAAGTGCCAGTGCTGCCAGCACGGTAAAGAAAAATATTGCCAGCGGCTTGAACACATCCACACCGGATACAGCCGCTACCTTGGCCACCAGTGCAAATACCCCCAGCGGTGCAAATTTCATCACCCAGTTGGTCATGTGCATCATGATATCCAGCACACTCTGCCAGAAACCCTGCACCACATCGGTCTGTTTTGCCGACAGCCGGGTGGCAAAAAAGCCAAACAGCAGGCTAAAGAAAATCAGCCCCAGCATCTGTCCATCCGCGGCGGCGGATACAATATTCGGCGGCACCATCCTGAGAAACACCGACACAATATCAGCGGCACCCTTGCCTTCCACTTCTTCAGACAGGGAACTGGGCATGTCCGCCAGCCCGATCAGGTCCTTGATCGGCTCGCCATTGCTGATGCCAGGTGTGGTCAGATTCACCAGTAGCAGACCCAGAAGAATGGCCAGCAGACTGCTGAGTGCGTAATAAACCAGGGTTTTTCCACCCAGGCGACCAAGGTTTTCGCCGGAGCCTATGCCCATCATGCCGACAATAATCGAGGAGACGACCAGTGGCACGATGAGCATTTTCAGCGCATTGAGAAACAGTGTGCCGAAAAATTCATAAACACTGTAGAGATTAACACCAAACAGACTGGCCGTTTCACCGCTTAAACTGCCGGCAATCACCGCCAGCACCAGCGCCAGCATAATCTGCCAGTGCAGCGGCAATAAGGCAATCCGTTTCAGCATTACAGGCGTTCTGCGCGGACGATGTCCACCTTAGACTTCAGGTGATCCAGCACCGCCGACATGTCCCGTGAGGCCTGCTCATTCTGGTATTGCTGGGCCAGCTGTTGCAGCTGTTCGTCGGTCATCGCGGGGGGCTCGCTAACCGACGCCAGCTGAATCAACGCGGTGCCATTGGCCACCTGTGTGACACTGTTAACCGGCTGGCCATTAACTGGCTTTGGCATACTGAACACTTCTCGTAACAGCCCCATATCAACCGACCTGCTACTACGCTGCAACGACTCAAGCTCAACCAGTTCGGCAGAGGTTTGCAGTGCAGTGATCGATGTACCCGACTCTAGCTCGGTTAATGCAGCCTGCGCCGCCTCACGGGCTTTCTCGGCGGCTTTCTGCAATCTGAGGCGCATGGCAATGCGGGCCTTCACTTCATCGAGCTGTTTTGCTGTGGCTTCGGTGTGTGTTTCGATGCGCAATACCACCGCATGGTAGGGTGCCACTTCGATAATGTCGGAATTTCTGCCTTCATTGAGCACCACCGTATCAAAAGCGGCCTTGCGCACCGCTTCGTTTTCGGCAATTCCCTCGCCTGTGTCGCGACTGAATCGCTCGCTGGTTTTAATCTTCGCACCCAGCGCATCCGCCACTGCCTGCAGGCTGCGATCATTTTCATAGGCGGTGGTTGCCATCAGCTCGGAACGCTCGTAGAACTGGTCTTCCAGGGCACGGGCCTGCAGCATCTCTGTCAGTTCGGCCTTTTTATCGGCGAAGCTGTCAATCTTCTCGGAACGCACGTCATCAACACGGATAATATGGTAACCAAAGGAGGTTTTTACCGGCTCGGACACCTCACCCTTCTCCAGCGCATACAGGGCCTGCTCGAATTCCGGCAGCATCATACCCCTTGAAATCCAGCCCAGATCACCGCCCTGGTTTGCAGAACCCGGATCACTGGAGTGCTCACTGGCCAGCTGTTCAAATGATGCACCCTGCTGCAGCTGTTGCATCACCGCTGCGGCTTCACTTTCTACGGCCTGTTGCTGCTGTGTACTGGCATCCGCTGGCAGCTCAAACAGGATATGCCGTGCCTTGCGCTGTTCCTTGCCGGACTGACTAGCTACATAGTCATCGTACAGACGCTGCAGTGCATCTTCATCCAGCGGAATATCCTTCAACAGGTCATCCTGTGTGATTTCAACATAGGCAACCCGCACGGTTTCAGGGTTCATATAGGCCTGCTGGTTGGCGCTAAAGTAATCACGGATTTCCTCATCCGTCACCTCAACCTGGTCCATATAATGATCATCGGCAAACAGCAGATAGTTGACCTTGCGTGACTGGTTCTGGATACGGTTCAGTATCTCCAGCTCGGCCTTGCCCACAATAGAAGACTGCATCACCGCGTCCTGCAGTTGCTGAATCGCCAGGTCACTGCGGAACAGGTTTTCAAACTCCTTAACCGACATGCCCTGGGAGCCGATAATCGCCTGATAAGCATCATTCGAGAAAGCCCCATCCTGCTGGAATGCCTCCATTGCCTTAATCTGCTGTGCCAGCACCTGGTCCGGCACTCGGTAGCCCTGTTCTGCTACCATTTTCTGCAGCACTCGCTGGGTAATCAGCTGCTCCAGCACCTGTTGCTTAAGACGCTGCTCAAACGCCTCACCTTCCGGCAGCTCACCCTGAAACTGCTGCTGCAATCGCTGGCGTTGTTGGGCCAGCGCCTGGTCGAATTGCGACTGGCTGATCTGTAAATCATCCACCTTGGCCGCAAATTTTTCCGGCGCACCGGTCAGGTAATCACCAATGCCCCAAAGCGCGAACACCAGACCGATAAAAATAACGATAATAATGCCAAGAATGCCCTTCGCTTTGTCATGAATCGATTGCAACATTGTCTGTAAAACCCTTTTAATCGGCCCTGCCGGCCGGCTATTCTTAAAATAATGAGCACTGAATCATACTAGAGTGCGTGACTTGTCGCAAAAGGATTGAAGCCGGAATGTGTAGTTAGGCGAAATTAATTGAGTCGGCTTTGGCAGAAGGTTTGCCACGGCTTTATTTCATGATGTGTTTTTGAACGGGATTATTCGCGCATAATCACTGATTCGACTGGCGCTCACCCGTTCTTGCGTGTGAAGAGGGGACGCAGTTAAAGCGTGCCGACAGGCACACAGTGGGGCCTGAAAAGGGGTCAGAGCCCTTTTACGTTACTGTTTTATTTCATTATGTGGTTTAGTCGGGACTATTCGCGCGTCCTGCGCTCACCCGTTCTTGCGTGTGAAGAGGACACGCAGTTACAGCGTGCCGACAGGCACACAGTGGGGGCCAGGGCGCTAAAGAGCGGCACCCTGTTCAAATTTGCTCCGGGCAAATTTGTCGAACATCGGGTTCTCATCTTGGCCCTCCGGACCATCATATAAAATAAAAAGGCCCCCTCCGCTTTCGCATAGCCATGCCCTGTTTTACTTCATTATGTGTTCTGGACGGGACTATTCGCGCGTCCTGCGCTCACCCCTTCGGGGCCAGGGTGCTAAAAGCCGCACCCTGTTTAAATTTGCTCCGGGCAAATTTATCGAAATTGGTTCTCGTCGTGGCCGTCTGGACCAACATATACAATAAAAAGGCCCCCTCCGCTTTCGCAGAGGGGGCCTTTTTATTGTATATGGCGGACCGGACGGGACTCGAACCCGCGACCTCCGGCGTGACAGGCCGGCATTCTAACCAGCTGAACTACCGGTCCGAAGTGGTGGGTGGTGAGGGAGTCGAACCCCCGACATTCGCCTTGTAAGGGCGACGCTCTACCAGCTGAGCTAACCACCCGCCTTCAAAGGGGCGCTAGTTTACTGCATCTTTTAATGCTTTGCCAGGCTTAAATGCAGGCACATTAGCCGCAGCGATCTGGATCTCTGCACCGGTTTGTGGGTTACGGCCAGTACGTGCTGAACGTTGACGAACCAGGAAGGTGCCAAAACCAACGATAGTGACCTGATCATTGTCTTTTAAAGCACCTGAAACAGATGAAATCATCGCGTCTAGTGCACGACCTGAATCAGCTTTAGATAAACCTGAGTTTTCTGCAATAGCGTCGATTAATTCTGATTTATTCATTATTTATCCTACATATGGTTGTTGTAATTGAGACGTTACGAAACTTGGTGTCTCGTTAAAAAATTAATTATTGTAAAAGCCCGTATCCACAAAAGTTGCAAATGATTAGATAGTCATGCCTGGGAATAAACTTCACAAAGTACCTGCGGCAAATTTATACCAGCCCTGAAAGCGCCATGTCAACGGGTTTTACAGGTTTTAGGCCGATTTACATGGATTAATTGTGTGTCAAGTAGCAAAAAGCTACTTTTATCAGAATTTTTATAAATCCTGCCAGATCATTATTTAACTAAAAGCAGCTTAATTTAAATAACAAAAAATCAATAATTTTAAAAAATCTTTAATTTTTTTGGACTTAGTCAAAACATAAAAAAGCCACTGCACTCATGCAGTGGCTTTTTTCCGGGCCTATAAAACCCGATTAATGGTGTCGAAGACTATCATCCTTTTTTGCCTTTTTTGCCTTTGAGGCCCTCGCGGATTCCGCTACTTTCTGCAACGGTGTTGGCGGATTTAGGAGGGCAATCGCCAGCACGTCATCTATCCAGCGCACCGGTTTTATCTCCAGCTTTTCAAGCACCGTTTTGGGCATATCCGCCAGGTCCTTTTCATTCTCTGCCGGAATAATCACTGTTTCGATACCACCACGGTGTGCCGCCAGCAGCTTTTCCTTGAGGCCACCAATTGGCAACACCTCACCACGCAGAGTGATTTCACCAGTCATGGCCACCGAGGACTTCACCGGTATACCGGTCATGGTCGATACAATCGCGGTGCACATGCCAATACCGGCACTTGGGCCGTCTTTCGGTGTGGCGCCTTCCGGTACGTGGATATGGATGTCCTTGTTCTCGTAGAAGTCGTCTTCCAGCCCCAGCGATGCCGCGCGGTTTCTGACCACGGTCATGGCGGCATGGATCGACTCCTGCATCACATCGCCCAGCTGGCCGGTAAAGGTCTGTTTGCCCTTACCTGCCATCACAGCGGCTTCTATGCTGAGCAGCTCACCACCCACTTCAGTCCATGCCAGACCGGTGACCTGTCCAACCGTGTCCTTGTCCTCGGCCTTGCCATAGCGGAATCGCTTGACCCCGAGGTATTTCTCCAGGTTGTCCGGCTTCACCACCACTTTTTCATTTTTCGATTCAAGCAGCACGTCTTTCACTACCTTGCGGCAGATTTTCGACATTTCACGTTCCAGGCTACGCACACCGGCTTCACGGGTGTAGTAACGCACCGTGTCCATAATGGCTTCGTCGGTAACTTCCAGTTCGTCGCTGTTCAGACCATTGTTTTCCATCTGCTTGGGCAGCAGGTAGTTTTTCACAATGTTCATCTTTTCATCTTCGGTGTAACCCGGGATGCGAATCACTTCCATACGGTCCAGTAACGGGCCGGGGATATTCATGCTGTTGGAGGTGGCAATAAACATCACATCCGACAGATCGAAATCCACTTCCAGGTAATGATCACCGAAGGTGTGGTTCTGTTCCGGATCCAGTACTTCCAGCAGCGCCGAGGCAGGGTCGCCACGGAAGTCCTGCGCCATCTTGTCGATCTCATCCAGCAGGAACAACGGGTTTTTGGTGCCTACCTTGCTCAGGTTCTGGATTACCTTACCGGGCAATGAGCCGATATAGGTACGACGGTGACCACGGATTTCCGCCTCATCACGTACACCGCCCAGTGCCATGCGCGTAAACTTGCGATTGGTGGCCTTGGCAATCGACTGACCCAGTGAGGTTTTACCCACACCTGGAGGCCCTACCAGACACAGAATTGGCCCTTTGAGTTTCTTCACCCGCTGCTGTACCGCGAGGTACTCAAGAATACGTTCCTTAACTTTTTCCAGACCGTAATGGTCTTCATTAAGAATTTTCTCTGCCTGGCTCAGGTCTTTGGAAATCTTGCTGCGTTTTTTCCACGGACAACCAACCAGGGTATCGATATAGTTTCTCACCACGGTGGCTTCCGCCGACATAGGCGACATCATTTTCAGCTTGTTCAGTTCGGAGGTCGCCTTCTTCTTGGCCTCGGCACTCATGCCGGCTTTCTCGATCTTGTTTTCAAGGTCTTCGATTTCGTTTGGCGCTTCGTCCAGGTCACCCAGCTCTTTCTGAATCGCTTTCATTTGCTCATTCAGATAGTACTCGCGCTGGCTTTTTTCCATCTGCTGCTTAACGCGACCACGAATACGCTTTTCAATCTGTAACAGATCGATTTCCGCCTCGATCATGCTCAACAGATATTCCATGCGCTCTTTGACATTGGCAATGGCAAGGATTTTCTGCTTTTCTTCCACCTTGAGTGACATGTGTGCAGCAATGGTGTCCGACAGACGCGCCGGGTCATCAATGCCGCTGAGCGAGGTAAGAATTTCCGGCGGGACTTTCTTGTTCAGTTTCACATACTGATCGAACACGCCCATAATAGAACGTGACAACACCTCAAGCTCGCGCTCCTTGTCTATACCCTCTTCTTCCAGCAGGGTGTAATCTGCCGTAAAGAAAGGCTCGTCATTATAAACTTCATCAACACGGGCACGGGTACCGCCTTCTACTAACACCTTGATGGTGCCATCCGGCAGTTTTAATAGCTGTAAAATGGTGGAAAGCGTGCCGATCTCATGGATGTCCTTCATTGACGGGTCGTCAATCTCTGCGCTCTTCTGCGCCACCAGCAGAATCTGTTTGTCTTTGGACATGGCAGCATCCAGCGCCTGGATTGAACGATCGCGACCGACAAACAATGGAATCACCATGTGCGGGTAAACCACTACATCCCGTAAGGGCAATACCGGGGTTTTACCTTCATACACAGTTTCTACTGATTCAACTTCATTTTCGATATCTGACACAGTCATTACCTCGATAGGTGGGGAACGTAACTTCCACTATAAATTCTTTCGTTTATTCCACATTGGGGCGGAATGTGAAGCTTCAAGACAGTTGATTAAAACTTTTACAGAAGTGATTGCGAAGCACACTTCCGGATTGGGGCAGGTAGCCTGTTCACCCGGTTGATCAGGGCAATTCAGACGATTTTCAATTGCTTAGGAAGCCTGTCGCTGATTTCACACGGCACGTCCCTGTGCACATTGTGTAAATTCAATTATGACCCGGGCAACAGGCCAGGCTTATTCACCAGAGCTGCTGGCAGTTTTCTTCTGTGAGTCGTTGTTTTCAAATACCATATAGGGCTTGGACTCGCCGTTTATCACGCTCTCGTCCAGCACAACCTTGGTGACATTATCCAGCGATGGTAACTCATACATGGTTTCCAGCAGAATATTCTCCAGAATGGTGCGCAGACCACGGGCACCGGTTTTACGCGCCATGGCTTTCTTCGCAACTGCAGACAGGGCATCCTCACGGAATTCCAGTTCGCAGTCTTCCATTTCAAACATCTTGGCATACTGCTTGGTCAGGGCATTCTTCGGCTGGGTCAGGATGGTGATTAACGCCTCTTCATCCAGTTCTTCCAGTGTCGCCACCACCGGCAGACGACCCACGAACTCGGGAATCAGGCCATAGCGGATCAGGTCATCCGACTCCAGTTGACGCAGAATCTCGCCGCTGGACTTGTTAGTTGCCTTACTGCGCACCTCGGCACCAAAACCGATACCGCTTTTTTCAGAACGGTCACGAATCACCTGATCCAGACCCGCAAAGGCACCGCCGCAGATAAACAGGATATTCGAGGTATCAACCTGCAGAAACTCCTGCTGCGGGTGCTTGCGTCCACCCTGGGGTGGCACCGAGGCAACCGTGCCTTCAATCAGTTTTAACAGCGCCTGCTGCACACCCTCACCGGATACGTCTCGGGTAATCGACGGGTTATCTGATTTACGTGAAATCTTGTCGATCTCATCGATATACACAATACCGGTCTGTGCTTTTTCCACATCATAGTCACACTTCTGCAACAGCTTCTGGATAATATTCTCAACGTCTTCACCCACATAACCGGCTTCGGTCAGGGTAGTGGCATCGGCAATGGTAAAAGGCACATTCAGCAGACGCGCCAGGGTCTGTGCCAGCAGGGTTTTACCCGAACCGGTGGGACCAATCAGCATAATATTGCTTTTCGACAACTCGACATCGTCTTTCTTGTGCTTGACCTCAAGCCGCTTGTAGTGGTTATACACCGCAACCGACAGCACTTTCTTGGCCTGTTGCTGGCCAATCACGTAGTCGTCGAGTATGTCCTTGATTTCTGCAGGCTTGGGAAGTTTCTGCACCGAGGATGCGGCCTGCTCCTGCAGTTCCTCGCTGATAATATCGTTGCACAGTTCTACACACTCATCACAGATAAATACCGATGGACCTGCGATCAGTTTCTTTACTTCGTGCTGACTCTTGCCACAAAACGAGCAATACAACAGTTTGCCCGAATCTTCATCATTGTTTTTGTCGTCACTCATGACGTTTCCTCATGCTAGCGCGAAGCTGATTGAATTCAATATTGATTATACCATGCCAATTCTGGCGATAACTTGCAAGGGTATAATTCACAGGGTTTTAAGCTAAATCACTAATAACCCTGGTTTTTTAGTGGAAGTGATTGTTTTTCATACAGGCTTGCCAGTGCAGTTTCCAGCCATTCGGCAGGAATTGCACCCAGAACATAGCTGGATAAGCCGATAATGAGATAAAGATAGCCTATTTTTCATAAAAAAACCGCTGAAACAGCGGTTTTTTACGGCCAGTTAGCTGCCTATATGGGGCCTTGCGGCACGATTACAAGTGCTGCCAGCCCCTGCTCAGCAGCTATTTCTTGTCTGCACCCTGGCGTTCGCGCAGCACTTCATCAATCATGCCGTAGCTCACCGCCTGATCAGCACTCATGAAGTTATCACGCTCGGTGTCTTCTTCAACCGTTTCCAGTGGCTGGCCGGTGTGTTTCGACAGGATCTTGTTGAGGCGCTCGCGCATTAACAGGATTTCCCGCGCATGGATATCAATATCCGACGCCTGACCCTGGAAACCGCCCAGTGGCTGGTGGATCATAATGCGTGAATGGGGCAGTGCATAACGCTTGCCCGCGGCACCGCCGGCCAGCAGCAATGCACCCATACTGGCAGCCTGCCCCACACACAGCGTGGATACATCGGGCTTGATAAACTGCATGGTGTCATAAATCGCCATACCGGCTGTCACCACACCACCCGGTGAATTGATGTAGATCGAAATATCCTTGTCTGGATTTTCAGACTCCAGAAACAGCAACTGGGCAACGATCAGGTTGGCCATATGGTCTTCAATCGGGCCGACAATAAATATGACTCGCTCTTTTAACAGGCGGGAGTAAATATCATAAGCACGTTCACCGCGTGCCGACTGCTCAACCACCATGGGGACCAGATTATTCTGCAGGCCCAGTGCGCCCTCATCTTTTGTGGAAGTAAATATCATTAATTGTTCTCCAGGAACGGTTGGCCCTTCTCGGGTCTTCTGGTCAGAACCAGAAGCGTGACTTGTACGGCCATCTGTATAATGAACCGGTTAATATGCAGACCGATTGTATGACCTGACCGAATAAATACAAGTGGCAAATAAAAAAAGCAGGCTAAAAGCCTGCTTTTTTTATAATAAAATGAACTGCTTATGCCTGTGCTTTAGGCTGCGGGTTCATTAGATCCTGAAAGTTTGCAGGCTTGTCGGTAACCTTTGCCTGGTCAACAATCCATTCAACCACCATCTCTTCCATCACCAGCGCTTCCAGGCTCTGCTTCAACTGAGGGTTGTTATTGTAGTGGTTAATCACTTCCTGTGGGTCTTCATAGGTTTGTGCCAGCTCTTCCACCTTGGCGGTGATACGTGCTGCATCCGGCTTGATTTCCGACGCTTTAACCGCTTCGCCAATAATCAGGCCCAGGCTCACACGGCGCTTCGCCTCACCTTCAAACAGTTCTTTCGGCAAGCTCATGCCGGACTGCAGGTTACCCGCTTCCATCATCTGCTTCTGCAGGTTGTCGCATTCGTGATCGATCAGCGCTTTGGGCACCAGCACATCATTTGCTTCCAGCAGTTTTTCCATGACATTTTTTTTCAGGTTATCTGCCAGCTTGTTACGCAGTTCGCGTTCCATATTATCGCGGATATCCTTACGCAACTGGTCGATTGAGCCGTCTTCCACACCAAAGGATTTTGCAAATTCCTCATCCAGTGCCGGCACTTTAGGCTCCGCCACGGAGATAACGCTGGTATCGAAAGTTGCAGTTTTACCTTTCAGCTCCGCTGCATGGTAATCCGCCGGGAAATCCACATCGAACTTGAATTCATCCCCCGCTGACTTGCCGATTAAATTCTCTTCAAAACCGGGAATCATGCTACCTGAACCGATCACTACCGGTACAGACTCTGCCTTGCCGCCTTCGAATTCAACGCCGTCAATGGAGCCGACAAAGTTAATTACAACCTGGTCACCGTCTTTAGACGCACGCTCGACGATGTCGTAGCTTGTGCGCTGCTTTTGCAGTGTGTCGATCATGGTATCCACATCGGCATCGGTCACTTCAGCGGTTTCACGCTCGATTTCCAGCGCACTGAAGTCAGACAGGGTAACTTCCGGGTAGACTTCGAAGGTTGCAATGTATTCCAGCGGCTTGCCCGGCTCGATCTGTGTGGGCTCAATGGTCGGGTTACCGGCAGGGTTCAGCTTTTCCTGAATCACCGCTTCACGCAGTGTATTCTGCATCACTTCACCCACCACTTCCTGCAGCACGGAACCCCCATATTGCTGCTTAACTACTTTCAAGGGCACTTTGCCGGGTCGAAAACCGTCAACCTTAACCCGTGAACGCAGCGAGTTCAGACGGGATTCCACTTCCTTATCAACCGTTTCAGCGGGAACCTGTATGGTTAATTTACGTTCCAGACCTTCGCCTGACTCAACAGAAACTTGCATAGTAACCTCAATAACTGCCTGCCGTGATAGCGGCCACAGTGAGTGAATTTTAATAAATTAGATGGTGCGAGCGGAGAGACTCGAACTCTCACGTCTTGCGACACCAGAACCTAAATCTGGCGCGTATACCAATTTCGCCACGCTCGCGTAAGGCGCGACATTGTATACCAAATTAATCGCAGAGTGCAGTTTTTTTAGCCTCAACCCGGGGTCTGCAGGGCCGACAGCCTCCTCGCTGCGGCCGTGCGCGGGCTGCCGGGTCGGCGGGAAGGCCAGGTGAGCGGGTCGGGATCAATCCATCACTGGAACAGCCCTGCGATGGAATTGACGCCACTGAATCACGCCGCCTATTATAGGGTTTATTACACTGGAGTATCGCAATGGAGAACGGCTATGAATAACTACAACCATGTGCTGATCGCAGTCGACTTTTCGGCTACAGCGGACGCGGTTTTAAAGAAGGCCATGGACATTGCCTCCCGTAACCAGGCCCGTCTCTCGCTGCTGCATGTGGTTGAGTACCTGCCGCCAATTGATTCCGCCTATGAACCGATTCTTGCCAGCAACTGGAATATTGACGAAAAGCTGCTGCTGGAACAGGCTGAAGCCTCACTGCAGAAATTTGCCGACAAACACCAGCTAAACGATGCCGCACAGCACGTGGTACTGGGCACGCCAAAATACGAGATATCGCAGTTTGTAAAAGACCATGGCTGCGACCTGGTGGTGCTCGGTTCCCACGGCCAGCATGGCATCAGCCTGCTGCTGGGCTCTACCGCCAATGCGGTACTGCATGAAATGCCCTGCGATATCCTGGCGGTCAAGGTGAGCAAATAGCCCACAATGCCCGCGTTAAAATATGCTAATGTCGCGCCATGAACCACGCGGCCACAGCTATACAACATATTTCCATCGCCAGCGATCAGCCCTACAGTGAAGCACTGGCGCAGCTGATTCTTGCGCAACAAGCCACAGACGATGGCGCCAATACAGCACCCCTTGACCTCAGCCACAGTCACATTATTCTGCCCAATGCCCAGGCGGTAAGCCAGCTACGGCAAAGCCTGAGCAGACATGCCGGCCGCGCCATGATCAGCGGCTTCAGTGGCAGCCTGAGCCAGTGGTTTGCACAGCACATCCCGCTGCCGCAACAGATTCAGCAGATTATCAACCACCCCACCCGGCAGCTTCTGCTGCTGGAAGCACTGAAACAGCACCCGGATCTGTTTGCCGCAGAAAACCACTGGCAACTCTGCGACAGCCTGCTGGAGCTGTTTGACGAGCTCAGCCTGAGCCCGCAGCAATGGCTTGAACAATCACTGCCGGACTGGCTGGCACGGTTACAACAGGCCTATCAACTGGAGCAGCAGAGCCAGCCCCTCACCCAGGAAGCCAGGATCATTCACACCCTGTGGCAGGCCTGGCAGTTACAGCTCGGTGAGATGCAGCTTGCCGATGAGAAAACCGCCTATAAGGCCCAGTTACTGATACCCCTGTGTGATGAATTGGGTGATGAGTTCCGTAATCACACCTTTTATATCAGCGGCCTGGAACAGCTCTCACCACTGGAACAGGCCTGGTGCGAACAACTGGCGCAATGCGCAAGGGTAATCCATATCAGCCAGGGCAGGATTCCACAATCTACGGCTGCACCACAACCCGCTGATAATCCACAACTGCAGCTGCTGGATGATATCTACCAGCAGCACGAAACCTTCCTGCAACGCTGTGCACAACACAGCGAAGCCTTGCAAACGACCTTTTTATCGAAAATTAAAACCTGGGACGCACACAGTGCAGAACAGGAGGCACAGGCGATTGATTTAAAAATCCGCAGCCAGCTGATTAACGGAACCGGCAACATTGCGGTGGTGACTGAAAACCGCAAACTGGCACGGCGTTTACGTGCCCTGCTGGAGCGTGCCGATATCACCATTCAGGACACGGCGGGCTGGGCGCTGGCCACCACCAGTGCAGCCACGGTGATCGAGCGCTGGCTGGAGTGCATTGAACAGGACTTTGCCTACCAGCCATTGCTGGACCTGCTGAAATCACCCTTTTTCTGCGACGCAGAATCCCATGAGGCTCACCTGAACCTGGTGTATCGACTGGAGCAGGATATTATCCTGCATGAAAATATCCCCAATGATTTGCAGCGTTACAGAAAGGCGATTGGCTTTCGCAGTGAGCGCCTCAATCTCAACAATGCCGGCACCGCACAACGCCTGCTGGAACTGCTCGACAAACTGGACGAAAGCGCCCGTGAGCTGCGCCAGCTGTTTGATAGCAACGCACAGGCCACTTCCGAAATATGGCTTGGTCATTTTAATCGCAGCATTGAACAGCTGGGTATTTACCCACAGTTAAGCAATGACATGGCTGGCGCACGCATTCAGGAAGAGCTGGCACAGTTACAACAGGCCCATGCCTTTGCACAACCATCACTGGACTGGCAGGACTTTCGTACCTGGCTGGGCAGCACCCTTGAACGGGCGCAGTTCAAACCCCATTTCCGCCAGGCGGCGGTCAGCATTATGAATATGCAGCAGGCGCAATACTGTCATTTCGACAGCCTGATTATTGGCGGTGCGAATATGCAATCCCTACCGGGCGGCGCGACACAGCATCCGTTTTTTAACCAGTCGGTTCGACAGTCACTGGGTTTAAGCAACTGGCAACAACAGAAGGCCTACAGCTTTTATCGATTCCAGCAATTACTGTTTGCCGCCGGCGATATACTGATTACCTGGCAGGCGGAAAAAGACGGCGAATGGATGCAGGCCTCACCCTGGGTCAGCTCACTGCAAAACTTTGCGCAAACTGCATTTGCCTCGTCACTCAGAGACACTGAACTGGAAAGCCTGCTGCAGCAAATCGGCCCGCTCACGCAACGCGATAACGAACAGCTGGAAAACATACAAACCGTGCAGCAGGCACGTCCGCAACTCAATGCCGAGTTACTGCCAACAGACTATTCCGCTTCACGCCAGCAACGGCTGATTGATTGTCCCTATAAATTTTTTGCAGCCGATGGTTTACGTTTAAAGCCGCTGGAAGAAATCAGCCAGGAACTGTTAAAAAGCGAATACGGTGAAAAGGTTCATTTAATACTGGAAGCCTTCCACCAACAGAAACCCGGCCTGCCGGAACCCTTTACGCAGCCACTGACACTACACAACAAAACACAGGCACTGAATCATCTTAATGAGTTGTCACGTTCCGTGTTCAGTCGCCACACAGAAGATAATGTGCAGCACCGCGGCTGGCTGGAGCGCTGGTTAAAAACCACGGAAGCCTATATCGACTGGCAGATACAACGCCAGACTGAATGGCAGATTCATAAACTGGAACAGAAACTCGATATTGAATTAGATGACGGGATAACACTCAATGGTCGTCTAGACCGGGTGGATAAAAACCAGAACGGCTATTCAATTATTGACTACAAAACCGGCAATACCGCGAAACAGCAGGACATAGAACTGGCGGAAAATATCCAGCTAACCAGCTACGCGATGCTGCTACCCGATGTCGATAACACGCTCTACCTTAAACTCGACAATGGCAAGGTATCAGTGGCCGGCCTGCTTGAACAGGATCAATTGCAGCAACTGACAGATGACATAACCCAACGACTGAGCAACAATATAAAACAGATCAGACAGGGTACCGCCCTACCCGCCTGGGGTGACGCCAGCAGCTGCGCCTATTGTGATATGGCGGGACTGTGTCGCAAGCAGATATGGGAAAACAGTAGCACATAGCTGCTTAGGCTAACAGGTGGATCCGCTTCGCTTGATGCCACCCTACCAGGGGTGTCTTGCCGTTTAAATAAGCGCAAAAAACCCATACACCGATTTGCTCATCGCCACCGATACAATATACAGAAAAATCAGTATGGCCAGCAGCGCAAATATCAGTCGCTGCAGTTTTTTACGGGCCCGTTTCAACGCCATGGTTCCCAGCACAATATACACCAGCAGCGCAATAATCTTTGCCAGTAACCAGTCGGTTTGCAGCAACGGCAGTGACATCAGATAAACCAGCCACAGGGCGCTGACTAGCAGCACCGTGTCTATAATATGCGGCAGCACTCTCACCCAGCGCCTTGTCAGCATGGGAGAATCCATCAGCATCCAGCCAGTACGTAAAATAAAGCCGGCGAAGCTCAGCAGTACCGCACTCAGGTGTATAGTTTTAATCCACAACATGGTGTTTATTATCAATCTCTTTTAAAGTTGAAGATATTTATAACAACAGGTATAAAGCCTGTAAATTAATTCCAGCAGCTTACTCACTCACTTCCAGTCGATTATTTTTTTGCATTATTGCAGACAATTCCGCCGCCGGCATTGGCCTGCTGAAAAGATAACCCTGAATATAATCACAACCCAGTTGACGCAACATCTCCAGCTGCTCAACGGTTTCCACGCCCTCTGCCAGAGTTTTCAGCTTGAGGTTTTTTGCCAGCATAATAATGCTACGCACAATTGAAACACTGTTTTCAGACTGAACCATATTAGCGACAAAACTCTGATCAATTTTCAGCACATCCAGTGGCAGGTTATGCAGATAACTTAACGATGAATAGCCTGTACCGAAATCATCAATATAACAATACATATTACGTGCACTGAGTTGATTTAATATAGACACTGTGGTTTCTATATTATCCATCACTTCACTTTCTGTAATTTCAATTGCAATCTGGTCATACGCACAGCCTGGCTGTTGATTAAATATCTCATCCAGTCGCTGCATAAAAAACTCGTCACGAAATTGACGAAACGACACGTTAACCGCTATACGAACAGGCTTAAACCCCTGCTCATTCCATTTAACCACCTGTTCACAGGCTGTTTTCAGCGCCCACTCACCCAGTGGCACAATCAGACCGCTTTCTTCAGCAATGGGTATAAATTGCGCAGGTGAAACAGAACCGAATTGTGCACTATGCCATCTGCAAAGTGCTTCAAAACTGATAATTTCCTGTGTTTCAATATCCACCACCGGCTGATAATGCAACTCCAGCTCGCTCTGGTTTTCTAATGCATTACGCAAGGCCAGCTCCATCAAATTACGCTGATGTGCGGTATGCTGAATCTGTGGCGAATAGAAATTCAGTTGATGTTGAGTCTGGCTTTTGTGCTGCACAATCGCAAAGCTCGCATGGCTCATCAGTGTTTTCGCATCGTTGCCATCATCAGGAAAAATAGCAACACCGGCATTCAGCTGCAAATGTATATCCTGCTGATAGGCCATCACACTTGTGGGCATAGCAGTTATTACCTTATGCGGTATAAATTGCGCATCATCCATAGTCGCCAGATCGCTGAATACAACCGCGAATACATCGCCTTCAAGCCGTGCAACCGTATCACCCTCGCGTAGCTGCTTCTTCAGAAGATTGCCCACAATGGAAAGGACTTCATCGGAAATATGATTACCATACAGGCCAATTTTTCGCCTGAAATCACTGATATTAACCTCCATTACAGCAACCAGTCGATTCCGGCGTGCCGCATGTGAAATTGCCTGTTGCAGACGGTCTTCACACAGCTTTCGATTGGGTAAATTGGTAAGCACATCGTAGTACAACAGATCCTTGATAGATTTATCCTTATCTATGTACTCCAGACCCAGTGATATATCAGAACTTAACTCAAGAAACAGCTTGGTTTCATACTCTGTAAAAAAATTCTTTTCATTGCTATAAAGATTAACTGTACCGATCAAACTCTCCTGCCGTAATAGCGGAAATGAGGCCATCGACTGATACCCCTGCTCCACAACCCTGGCCGACCAGTTGTTTTTATTGACTTCATTCTTCAGATTATTAAATATGACTGGTTTTTCACTACGCACTGCTGCGGCGCAGGGATAGTTACTCTCATTATTACTCAACGAGGGCAGGCAGTGCTGATGCAGATAGGCTTTACCGTCGCCATAACTGGCGGTGTGTGACAGCTTTCCATCCTCTTCGAACAGGCCTATCCAGGCAAAACTAAGTCCGCCATGATCCACCGCTATGTGACAGGCCTCCTGCAGCAGATTGTCGCGATCACGTATACGCAGTATTGCACTGTTGATACCACTCAGAACCGACTGTATACGGGTTAATTTATGGATTCTTTTGCGGCTAGTCCCCAGCTTTTCCGCCATTGTATTAATATCATCTGCCAGACGTGAGATTTCATCATTACCTTCAACCCTGATTCTCGCAGCATAATCACCATCACCAATGGCTCTTACCAGCTGACTCAATCGTCGGGTTCGTTTTAACACAAGAAATTCACTACCAAACCAGCCCAGTAGCGTAATGACAAAAATGGCCGCAGCAATAATCGCCAGATGCGGTAATAACTCGGCATTGATCACAGCATAAATTGGCTCACTGGGAATACCCACCATAATATAGCCATAGGGGTTATCCACGGTGCCAAAACGATACAGTGCATAGACACGTTTTACACCATCCAGCCCAGTCGCCTCGCCCAGCCAGGTTTCATCACGGTTACTAACGACATTAGCCAGCACGGGTAAAGCCTGCTTAATATCTATCCCCGTCCAGAGACTCTGCGGATCCGGATCACGACTGAGAACAACACCCTGGCGATCAAATACCGTTACCGACGAGTCGGCTGGCAGCGCATTAACCGGAACGACACCTTTTAACCAGTCCAGATACAGGGACGCATAAATAACACCCTGAACATTATCCTGCTCATCCAGTACTGGCTGCGCAATAACCTGCACCGGTTTATTGACGATGCGGCCGATCTGGTAATCACCCACGCTTAGCGTCTTGTTACGGATAGCTTCTTTGTAATATTCACGATCGGATAAATCAGTCGCCGCTTCCTGTGGTACTGCACTGCAAACTGCCTTACCCTGCAGATTAATAACCGCGAAATTGGCATAACGAATATTACCAAATAACATTTTTTCCAGGGTTGGCTCACAATCCTTATGCAGCGGACTATGGATTTGTGGCAGTTTTTTCAGTACATCCAGCAGTAGGCGGGTTTCACTCACCATGGACTCATGGTATTTATTCGCAACCAGCGCATAGTGCTGCACATGTTGCTGCGCATCGTGCAAACGAGTCCTGTAGTTTTCATAGGCCGTATCAAGCATCAACAGCAATGACGGGATCAGCGCCATCAGCACAATAACAATCAGACGCGCACGCAAACTCATAACCAAAACCTCAGAGCTCAGGCCGGGTGAATATTGTTCTGAAAGAGATATGGCGGGGTAATACCGGGTTCCTCTATCAAATACACAGGTGCAATAGCCACGATTCCCGGCCTTGATATTATTCGCGGTTTGCTATCTTTATTATGAAATTTCAAAGCGATAAGGCATGTCCATACAAAAAATAATGTCATTACATCGGGTGTGCAAAACACGACCAGAGATAACGCCAGCAACAGTTTAATGTGAATCAAATTGAGTATAGATAGTTAGGGAGCGATTGCTACCGGATTAGTATAAAAAGCTGATGATATGGGTGAATCAGGCCAGCAGTTTCATCAGCCCGGCCTCATCCAGAATTTCCACCCCCAGCTGTTCGGCTTTTGCCGCCTTGGAACCAGGGCTGTCACCCACCACCACATAGCTGGTTTTTTTCGATACACTGCCGGTGACTTTTGCGCCCCTGGCCTGCAGTGCTTTTTTGGCTTCATCACGGCTCATTTCGCTCAGTGTGCCGGTGAGCACAAAGGTTTGCCCCTGCAGGGTTTGCTGCTGTGGCGGCGTGACTTCCACTTTGTCCCAGTGAATACCGGCCTGCAACAAAGCATCGATCACCTGCAGGTTATGGGGCTGTTTAAAAAAGCGCACGATATGCGATGCCACTACTGGCCCCACATCCTCAACCTGTTGCAGGGCTTCTTCGTCCGCCTGTTGAATCGCCTGCAGGCTGGCAAAATACTGCGCCAGCGTCTGCGCCGTGGCCTCACCCACTTCACGAATACCCAGTGCATAAATAAATCGCGCCAGGCTTGTGTGCTTTGATTTTTCCAGTGCCTCCACCAGGTTGGCGGCGGATTTATCTCCCATGCGTTCCAGCGAGGCGACCTGTTCTACTGTTAGTGAATAGAGATCATTCACATGCTCGATCAGACCTGCATCCACCAGTTGTTCCACCAGTTTATTCCCCAGCCCGTCAATATCCATTGCCTTGCGCGAGGCAAAGTGCTTGATCGATTCCTTGCGTTGCGCGGCACAGAACAGGCCACCACTGCATCGTGCCACCGCTTCACCTTCCAGCTGCTCCACATCGGAACCACACACCGGGCATTGCGCTGGCAATTCGATTAACTGCGCACCTGGCTGTCGACTGCCGGGTACGATCTTTACCACTTCGGGAATTACATCACCGGCGCGGCGGATGATCACCTGGTCCCCCACCCGTACATCCTTGCGTTTTACTTCATCCATATTGTGCAGGGTGGCATTGCTTACGGTAACGCCACCAACAAACACCGGTTCAAGACGCGCCACCGGCGTCAGTGCACCGGTGCGTCCCACCTGAAAATTGATTTCATTCACTCGGGTAATTTCTTCCTGTGCCGGAAACTTGTGCGCAATCGCCCAGCGCGGTGCCCTGGCGACAAAACCCAGTTCTTTTTGCAGGCGTAACGAATCTACCTTGTAGACAATGCCGTCAATTTCATAGGGCAGTTGTGCACGACGCTCTGCCATCTGCTGGTAATAATCCAGGCAACCTTGCACGCCGTTAACCGTGCGACGCTCTGCACACACCGGCAGGCCCCAGCGCTGTAACTGATTAAGCATTTCACTGTGGGTATCATGGGGCATCTCACCATCCACCCTGCCCACCGCATAACAGTAGATCGACAACGGCCGTTGTGCGGTGATGCGTGGGTCCAGCTGGCGCAATGAACCCGCCGCGGCATTGCGCGGATTAACAAAAACTTTTTCACCCAGTTCCCGCGCATGCTGGTTAAGTTTTTCAAAGCCCGCTTTGGGCATAAACACTTCACCGCGCACTTCCAGTAATAAAGGTATATCATCGCCGCTGAGTTTTAATGGCACTGCATGAATGGTGCGCACATTCTGTGTGATGTCTTCACCGGTTGTGCCATCGCCACGGGTGCCGGCACGCACCAGTAAACCGTTTTCATACAGCAGGCTTACCGCCAGGCCATCCAGTTTAGGTTCAGCGACATAGATAATTTCATCATCCCGTTCCAGCCGTTGCTGGATACGTTTATTGAAATCAATTAACTCGTCTTCATTGAACACATTGTCCAGCGACAACATCGGTAATTCGTGTTTTACCTGGGCAAAGCTGTCCAGTGGTTTATCGCCGACACGTTGCGTAGGGGAATCGGGGGTGATCAGATCGGGAAACTGCTGTTCCAGTGACTGCAGCTCGCGGTACAGGCGATCATATTCCGCATCGGGAATTTCCGGATCATCCAGCACATAATATTGCACACTGTGGTGATTGAGCTGCTCACGCAGCCGGGCAATCTGTTGTTCGGCCTGTAATTTATTCGACATGGAGTTTACGGAAACTTAATTAATTGACGGGGAACGGGCATGTTATTCAGGTATCGTTTATCACTGCAATAAGCACTGCAACTAAAAGCGAATGCGGCAAACCCTTCAGGCGGTTTGCGCTTTAAGCTCAATCAGCGTCTGCACTTTTTCACGCAACTGGCGGGTGTAGGCTTCGTCCAGCGGCTGGCGATGGGCATTGCACAGGCTGGCACCGAGCATGGTCGACATGCGATGAGCGCTGATCAGCATTTCATCCAGCACATCAGCGGGATCTTCGACACGGTTCACCTGCATAAAGAAGGTAATGCCACGGGTTTCCAGCTGATTGATCTGTTCCAGCTCAAACCAGCCCGGCTCGAACACATTGGCCATACTGAACAGAATGTTGTTATCGGTTTCGCTGTGACGGTGAAAAATTTTCATATCACCGTGCTGCAGATTCAGCGCATAACTCGCGCTGAGAATCTGCTCGCCTTTCATCGGCGGCTGTTCCTTTTCCGCCATTACAAACACCGCGATCACATCATCCACCGGCTGTTCAGTCTGCTGCGCGGGTGGCTGTTCTGACTGCGGTTCTGGTTCTGGCTGTACCTTTTGCTCTGCAGGTGAAGCCGCCTGCCGGGTTGCAGGCTTTGTGTCGGCTGGTTCAGTTGCCGCCTGCAGGCTCTCGTCAGGGATTTCCTCGTCGTACTGACGGTAATCCCCGCTATCGTCCTGCATCCGCTCATCTTCAGCGTCCGCATCACCCTGCCCGGCAAACGGGTTATCCCGATCCAGCACACTGGGTTCGGCAATTTCCTGCTGGAACTGTTCGATGATTTCGCGATCGCTGCTGGGCACCACCCGCACCGGACCCACGCCATCGACCCAGGCATCATCCACACCGTCATCGGCGCTGAAGGACGGTGCCTGGTTGGCGGCCTCCAGCGGTAATCGTGTGTGTGATTTTTTACGTTGGCGACCGAACAGGTAAATACCGATAACCAGTATTATGGCCGCACCCAGTAATATCCAGCGGAACTGATCCATTACGCACTTTCTACCATTTTTGCTGCTTCTTCCACGTCCACCGACACCAGTCGGGAGACACCGGCTTCACGCATGGTAACACCGTTCATTTTTTCCGCCATTTCCATGGTGATCTTGTGGTGGGTGATAAAGATAAACTGCACAGTTTTCGACATCGCCTTTACCAGGTTACAGAAACGTCCCACATTGGCTTCATCCAGCGGCGCGTCCACCTCGTCCAGCATACAGAAAGGCGCAGGGTTCAGTTCGAAGATGGCAAACACCAGCGCCACCGCGGTGAGCGCCTTCTCACCACCGGACATCAGCTGGATGTGACTGATACGCTTGCCCGGCGGCCGCGCCATCACCACCACACCGGTATCCAGCAGATCATCGCCGGTCATTTCCAGGTAGGCCTGACCGCCACCGAACAGGCGCGGGAACATTTCCTGGATACGCGTATTCACATGCTCGTAGGTTTCCTTGAAGCGTGAACGGGTTTCCTTGTCGATCTTGGCAATGGCTTTTTCCAGGGTCTCCAGCGCTTCGGTCACATCGTTATGCTGTGAGTCCAGGTATTCCTTACGCTTGTTCTGTTCCTTGTATTCGTCGATCGCCGCCAGGTTAATCGGCCCCAGTCGCGCAATGCGCTGCGAGCACTCTTCCACCTTGCGCGCCCAGTCGTCAATACGCGCATGCTCACCCAGCTCTTCCAGCAGGCTTTCCGCATCAAAGTCGGTTTCCTGCAGCTGTTCCTGTACCGTCTGTTTGCGCACGCGCACTTCAGAGGTATTCAGTCGCGCCTGTTCCAGGCTGGAGCGGATCATCTGCGACTTCTGCTCAAACTCGTTGCGCTGCTGTTCCAGCTGGCGCAGTGAACTTTCCACTTCTTCCACCGCACGGCGCGCTTCGCCCAGCTGCTCTTCCACCTGCAGGCGTTCCGCCAGCAGGGTTTCCAGTTCTTCCGCCTTGTTATCGCCACTTTGCGCCGTCTGCAGATTCTGCGTCAGTTCTTCTCGACGTTGCTGCTGCTGTTCCAGCTGACGGCTCATGCGTTCGATATTCTGTTCCAGGTTGCGCTTCAGGGTGCGACGGGACTCAATCTGGATCGCCAGTTCATGCACCGACTCGCGCTCACTCTGTGCCTTGCTGCGTGCTTCCAGCAACTGGTTTTGCAGATGCTCACGCTGCCCGCTGAGTTCTTCACGCTCCCGTGACAGGTCTTCCATCTGGGTCATGGCTTCATTGCGCTTGCGCCGCGCGGTTTCCATTTCATCCTGCTGGCGTTCGATATTCTTACTCAGTTCCTGGGCTTCTTCCTGCAGGTTCTGGTTGCGGCTGAGCAGCTGTTCCAGTTTGCTCTGCCCGGACGTTAACTGCCCCTGAATCTGCGCACACTGGCTGTGGGTCTGGTTGAGCTCCGCCTGCCACTGCTCTCGCTGCTGTTCGAGGTTCTGCAACTGTGCGCGGTTATCCTGAATACTTACTTCCAGCTCTTCCGCCTGCATATCCAGCTGTTCCAGCTGCTGCTGTAGTTCCTTGATTTCCTGCTCACGGGCCAGTACGCCGGATTTCTCATCCTTGTCGCGAGCCACCCGCAGCCAGGAGGCACCCAGCCAGATGCCATCGGCGGTAATCACCGACTCATGGGCCGCCAGAGACGGGCGCATCGCCAGCGCCTGGGGCAGATCGTCCGCGGCTTTTACGCCGTCGAGCAAGCCACCCAGCGCCACCGAGGAGTTGATTTTACTCGCCAGGCTGTCGGCGCTATCCGCTGCCGCCTGTGATACCGAGGTATCAAACAGGCTGAGGCGACCCTGCTGTAAATCACCCAGCATCTGCGCCACGCTGTCCATGCCATCCACACAGATGGCCTCAAGGTGGGAGCCGAGCACGGTTTCCACCGCCGTTTCCCAGCCCGCCTGCACTTCGATATTTTCCGCCAGTCGGCTGGCGTTCATCAGGCCGTGTATTTCCAGCCAGCCGGACACTGCATTTTCTTTCTTGCCCAGTGCCGCCTGTTGCAATGCTTCCAGCGACGCCAGTCGGCCACGGGTGTCGTGCAGCTGGCGACGCAGCTCATCTTCATCGCGGTTAAACTGGGTGGACTGCTCACGCGCCGTGCGGATTTTTTCAATCACCTCCGACACCCGCTCCTGCAGTTCGGCCTTTTTCATTTCAGCGGTTTCGCTCTGCTCACGCAGTTGCTCCAGCTGAATTTCCAGGTCATCACCCACCAGCTTGCGCTTTTCGTCCTCGATTTTCTGCAGGCGCTGGCGCAGGTGCTCGACGTTCTTTTCCAGCTGTTCCATGCGGGTGCGTTCCACCTGGGCGGTCTGTGAGGGCTCGGCGGCACGCTGGTTATGTTCATCCCAGGCCTGCTGCCAGGCCTGCATTGCCTGCTCCGCTTCGTGCAGCTGGTCATTCACGCTCTGCTGTGATTCACGCTGCATTTCGAGTTTGGGCTCAGCCTCACCCAGCACCAGCTCGATTTCTTCCAGCTGCTCGCGGTCTGCCTGCAAAGACTGTTCGATTTCCTGCAGTGCATTCTGCAGGTCATTCAGTTCACCCTGCTGGCGGCTCAGCAGTTCTTTCTCATGCTGAATGCTCTGTTCAATGCGCGAGATATCCGAGCCCAGGCCATAGTAACGGGCCTGGATCGCATTCAGCGATTCACTGGCCTCAACCCGCTGTTCACGCAGGGTTTCCAGCTCTGCTTCCACCGAGCGCTGTTCGGCAATCACTTCCTGCAAACGGGTTTCCTGTTCTTCAATCGCCCGTTCACGGTTTTCCATCTCGCCATTCAGCTCGCGCCAGCGCAATGCCAGGTGCTCCGCCTTGTAACGGCGTTCTTCAATTTTCAGTTCCTTGTATTTTTCCGCGGTGCGCGACTGACGCTGCAGATGCGCCAGCTGCTTGTCGATTTCTTCCCGCAGGTCATCCAGTCGCTCCAGGTTTTCCCGGGTGTGACGAATACGGGTTTCGGTTTCACGACGGCGTTCCTTGTACTTGGAGATGCCAGCGGCTTCTTCCAGGAACACCCGCAGCTCTTCCGGCTTGGCTTCAATCAGCCGGGAGATCATACCCTGCTCGATAATCGCGTAACTGCGCGGCCCCAGGCCGGTGCCCAGGAACAGGTCGGCAATGTCGCGGCGGCGGCACTTGGTGCCATTGAGAAAATATTTGGACTGCCCATCGCGGGTCACCAGTCGCTTGGCGGAAATTTCCGCGTAGTTGGCATAGGGGCCTTCCAGCTTGCCCGCACTGTTATCGAACACCAGCTCAACCGAGGCCTGGCTCACCGGCTTACGCGAGGAGGAACCGCTGAAGATAACGTCTTCCATGGACGCGCCACGCAGGTGCTTGGCCGAAGACTCCCCCATCACCCAGCGCACCGCGTCGATGGTGTTGGATTTACCACAGCCATTGGGCCCCACAATACCGTTCAGGTTGGATGGAAAGTCGATTGTGGTGGGGTCTACGAAAGATTTAAAACCCGCCAGTTTGATTTTGCTTAAACGCATTTATTTATGTAACCCTTTTGCAACGTTCTGTTTATAACGTCGTCATAACGCTAAAACGCCGTTCTATGGCACTGATGACCTGTGCTCTTCTTATAACGGTTAAAAAATCATGATTCATGGTTTTTGAAACGGCTCTGTGCCACGTAACATGTCTAATAACCCCTTCAGCGAGGTGAGAAGCGGTTAGCTGCAAGGCACTTGCCCGCCGGGGTAGCCACCCTACCTCAAGGGCAAGTAACGCCGCAGATGGCCGCTTATCGCCTCGCCCAAAGGGAGCCCCCGAGCGATGCCAGTGCGGCGTTGCAGCGCTTGACAAGGGAATGACCCTTGCCTGCGCACTGCGCCTTGCTCTGACGTCGCTCGGGGGCTCTGAATGCGTTATTAGACATGTTACGTGGCACTAGTATATCAATTTCACGTTATAATGCCGCCCAATTTTGCAGATTGATCTGAAGTTTCTGCACACCAGCCAACATTAACCGCCGAGCAGGCACGAGATTGTAATGACAACCAGGCCATCCAAAGAACTTGAAACCTTCGACAACCCCCGTCCGGAGCGCGATTACACCATCCGCATCCACACCCCGGAGTTTACCTGCATCTGCCCGAAAACCGGCCAGCCGGACTTCGCCACCATCTACCTTGACTATATCGCCGATAAAAAGTGCGTCGAGCTGAAGTCCTTCAAACTCTATATGTGGTCATTCCGCGAACAGGGTGCTTTCCACGAAGACATTACCAACCAGATTCTCACCGATCTGGTCGATGCCACCGACCCGCGCTTTATGCGCATCACCGCCGAGTTCAATGTGCGCGGCGGGGTTTATACCACGGTCGTCGCCGAACACCGCCAGGACGGCTGGGTGCCACCCACGCCGGTGACACTGCCCTAGAGCAGCGCGAGCGGCCACGGCAAGTGAGCGAGCACGGTCTGTTTATCGGCATTGATCTGGGCACCTCCGGGGTGCGCGCCTGTGCCATTGACCAGCAGAAACGGCTGTTGCACCAGTGCAACCAGCCATTGCCCGAGCCGGAGTGCCAGATCAGTGAACAGCCGGGGCAACAGGTAACCCAGTACATTACCCAGAAGATAACCCAGAACCCGCAGCTGTGGTGGCAGGCCACACTGCAGGTGCTGCGGCAACTGTTTGTGCAGATCGACCCCGCCGAAGTGCTGGGCATCTCGGTGAATGGTACTTCCGGCACGGTGCTCGCCTGTGATTCACAGGGCACACCTTTATCCCCGGCGCTAATGTACAACCACAATGCCTGCCAGGCAGAAGCACAACGCATTGCCCAATTTGCACCACCCGGTAGCGGCGCCCAGGGCGCCACATCCGGGTTGGCCAAGCTGATGTATCTGCAACAGGCCTTCCCCGGTGCCAGCCGCCTGCTACACCAGGCCGACTGGATTGCCGCGCAGCTAAGCGGCGAGTTTGCTATCAGCGACAGCAATAACTCACTGAAAACCGGCTATGACCCGCAATTGGGTGAATGGCCGGACTGGCTGGATCAACTGGGCATTGAACGATCCTGGCTACCCCGTGTAGTGCCCCCCGGCACAGTGATAGCACCGGTTCGCAGCGCCCTGCTGCATAATGAATTCAAACAGGATCAGCTCAACCCCGACTGCCAGGTTATCAGCGGCACCACCGACAGTATCGCCGCGTTTATTGCCACCGGCGCCAGCCAGGTGGGTGAGGCAGTGACTTCGCTGGGCAGCACCCTGGTGCTGAAAGTCATCGCGGATACACCGGTCGCCGCAGCGGAATACGGCATTTACAGCCATAAACTGGGGGATCACTGGCTGGCGGGTGGTGCATCCAACAGTGGCGGCGCGGTGCTGCGTCAGTATTTCAGCCAGCAGCAACTGGATCAGCTCAGCCCGCAGCTCAAGCCGGAGCAACCCACCGGGCTTAACTACTACCCGTTGCTGCGCCCCGGCGAGCGCTTCCCCATTAACAACCCGCATCTGGCACCGCGATTGCAGCCTGAAGCTGATTCCCAGCTGCAGTTTTTTCAGGGACTGCTGGAAGGCATGGCAGCGATTGAACATCAGGGTTATCAAAAATTACAGGCACTGGGCGCGCCCTACCCGACACGGGTAATCAGCGCCGGTGGTGGTAGCCGGAATAGCGCGTGGAACCGCATCCGCGAACAGCAACTGGGCGTGCCCGTGTGCTCGGCGCAATACACCGAAGCATGTTATGGTAGCGCCCTGCTGGCACGGCGCGGCTATAATGCCGCCTGCATCTAATCAACCACTCATGGATACACGATGATCGGCAATCTATTCAACGGTTTTGCACATATTTTCAGCGGCCTCGGACTGATTAACCAGCCGGGCATTCGCCGCTTTGTGGTGATTCCACTGGCAATTAATATCCTGCTGTTTGCCGGCGCCAGCTGGTATCTGTTCAGCCAGTTCGACAGCTGGATCGCCGCACTGATCCCGGATTTTCCCGGCTGGCTCGACTGGCTGGAAACCCTGCTCAGCTGGCTGCTGTGGCCGCTGTTTACGGTGATGATCCTGCTGGTGATTTTCTACACTTTCAGTTTGCTGGCGAATTTAATTGCCGCGCCCTTTAACAGCCTGCTGGCGGAAAAAATTGAGATGCAGCTCACCGGCAAGGCGATTGAACAGAGCAGCATCTATCCCACGTTTGAAATGATCAAACGCAGCATTGGTTCGGAAATCAGCAAGCTGTTGTACTTTTTCAAATGGTGGTTGCTATTGCTGGTGCTCAGCCTGATTCCCGGCATTAATTTCGCCGCACCGTTTTTGTGGCTGGTGTTCGGTGCCTGGATGCTGTCACTGGAATACCTGGATTACCCGATGGCCAATCACAATAAATTTTTCAGGGAAATAAACCAGCAGGCTTTATCTAAACGCAGTTTATCCCTGGGTCTGGGCGGCGGCATTCTATTGCTCACCAGCCTGCCACTGATCAACCTGGTTGCCATGCCTGCCAGTGTAGCCGCCGCCACCCGTTTATGGGTTAATCATCGAAGCGACATGCTATGAATAACGAGCTTAATGAAGTAAAAGAAACCCTGATTGATCTGCAGATTCGCCTGACCCACCAGGAAGATCATATCCATTCGCTGGATAAAATCATCTATCAGCAGGACCAACTGATTACTGCATTATCGGACAAGGTCAAACAGCTGGAGAATAAATTAAAATCCGCTGGCGAGGCCAATATACTCAGCGCAGAAGAGGAGTCACCCCCGCCGCATTATTAGCCGGAAAAAATTAACCGGACTATTTTTTGCAATTGTTCACAACAATATCTGCTGCTGTTGCATAGCATGTGTTCTGTAAGTTACTGTTTGCCTGTCGAATACAGCAACCATCAATCATAGATTAAGGATACTCAAATGAAAAAATACCTCGCCATGATCAGTTTATCCCTGTGTTTACCCCTGTTTCTCATCTCCGGCTGCGAATCCGAGCAGGCAAGCCAGCCACAGAATACCGCGAGCACATCAACCGCTGCGCAATCAACCCAGGCCACCGAAGATGACAGCGCAAGCACTGAAACCACTAGCGATACAACAGACACTTCAGCAGTTAGCACAGCGATGGCACAGGCGGACACAGCATCCGCAGCAAAACAGGAGCCGCGTTCTGGCGAACAGGTATACCAGCAATACTGCGGCACCTGCCATAAGACCGGCGTTGCCAATGCGCCAAAATTTGCAGATAAAGCTGCCTGGGAACCACGCATTGCCAAGGGCAAGGATGTACTCTATCAGTCAGCAATGAATGGCGTTGCCGGCACCGCCATGACACCTAAAGGTAGCTGTATGAACTGCAGTGATGATGAACTGAAAGCAGCTGTCGACTATATGGTGGAAAATGCGCAGTAGTTATTAAGGTTTATCCCGGCTGGGGCGGTGATTCTGCTCTGGCCGGGTTTCACCTCTTATTGTTTTTTCCTGCCCACAAAAGCAGACATTAAATTCAGTCCAGTCTGCCCCCTTATCTTGCTTTCGCGCATTTCCCTCACAAATTATAGTTTTTTTCCGATCATTTCGCGGGGTTACACTGGACTGGCTGATCCTATCTAGCATGGAGGTGACACCATGACTATCGAGTCTGAGCATTATTCCAATCCGATGGGCTGGGCAATCGTACTGTATGGACTGGTTCTGTCCTTCATCTCGGCCTTTACACCTTTCTTCACAACCGGCTACCAGTTCCAGCTTGAGCTGATGCTGGCGGGGTTTACACCCTACCTGATATACGCGATTGCCGTGCCGTTGTTAGTCAGTGCGACCACCACGACGGTGGGGGCTGGACTGGCTGTCGTGCATACCAGCACTGTGGTGGCGGTACGCTTTCTCGGTAGCGCTGACAGCCTTATGTATACCGTGCCGGGCATCCTGTCCCTGCTGGTAATACCTCTGGCCATCGTTGCCCTGAGAAAAAGCGACCCGGGCAAGCCCTGGCGGTGGATGGCCAGGCATTAGAAGCCATTCTAAAAAGGTGTCGGAGGGTTATTATTTCCTGGTTCCCACGGTCCCCCGTGGGAACCCGTTCGTTTAGCGAGCTTGCATTCCCACGTGTTAAAAGTGTCCGTTAAACTGGGGGAGATTTATCTGACCCCTTGATCTTAGTCTTACCTCATCCCCCCGACAGGGCCTGAAAAATATAAACCGTGTCATTATCCTGAACACGGTCAGACAGCTTTTTTCTGTCGATGACAACGGTGTTATTAATGGAGAGATTGACATGCCGGCGCAGCGCGCCGTGTTCATTGAGCACGTAGTCGGTAAAGCCCGGGGCAATATCGTTGACCGCGTGCAACACTTCGGCGACCGAGCCGGCCGGAACTGTAATCGTCTGCTTCTGTAACTGCGGAAAAAACCGGTAAAGATGTTGCGTCATTTCAACCGTGGGCATATCAGTCAACCTGTGTGTCAGCCAAATCGCACCGAATAAACCGGCGGCAGATTATTGCCCAGACACTGCCATGTTTCACCGCGGTCTTCGGACAGATAAACATTGCCAGTGGTACTGCCGAAACACAGACGATCACCCGCTATGTCCAGACCATGCCTGAGCACAATGTCGTGAGCATTATCCTGTGGCAGCCCGTCGCGGAAAGTCTGCCAGGACTGACCGCCATCGCTGGTGCGGGCAACACACAGGCCACCGTCAATCGCCATACGTGCAAAATCGCCCTGCGCCGGCACCACCCACGCGCTGCGCCCATCACGGGCGTCAACTGCGATCGGAAATCCAAAATGCACACCCGCATCGGGCTGACTGACTTTTTTCCAGTTGCGTGCACCATCCTCACTGTAAAATACGCCGCAGTGATTTTGTTGCCAGAGGTGATCTGGCTGAGAGGGGCAGCCGGTCACGAAATGCGGATCGTGCACCCACTCGGCCTCCGGGTTCGGGGAATAATCATTGGTCATGCCGCGATTACGACCTGCCCAGGTCTTACCGCCATCGGTGGTTTCGATAACACCGGCCGTCGAAACCGCAACCTGTAGATGATCTGAATCACGCGGATCGACAATGATGGAATGGATTCCGGGCTCAAACACGCCGTAATCGACACTGGCCGGTGTACCGAACCATTTATTCTCGCTGGTGGCATCACCGCTAAACAAATCGCCACCACGGCTCTCATGGTTCCACAATGGCCGGTTGAGTTCCCAGCTGTCACCACCATCATCACTGACAAACAAACCACCGGGAATAGTGCCAGCGTATAAGCGGCCGGGCTGATCTGCATTAGCAAATGCAATTATCCAGATTTTATACACAATGGCGTCGGCATACTCGGGCTCCCCGGCGGGCGCCTCTGGATCAAAATCCTCTGTTGGCAGAACTTTGACGATATAACGAGCGCCTGCGGGATACTTGATGGAACTTACATCCTCCCAGCTTGCGCCCTCGTCACGCGAACGTGACAGCTTCGCCCCCCAGTGACCATGGTCCAGCGATGCCCACAAGGTCCCATCGCGCGGATCACGCGCGGTGTAACAAACCGGAATACCCGCATGCATGATTGGACGAGGACGCCAACCAGCATTGCTACGATCATATATGACGATCCCTTTGCGAGTTCCAAGCAGTATCATGTCAGACATATATTTTCCCTCATATGCGTTTTATGGGTATTAAGGTGTCAGTTTACGGCTTCGGATAATATAAATGAAGACTGTGTTCTGAGCCGCCAAAAGGGGCTCTGATCTTACCCCAGACCCCTTTTCCCCGTTTTTCCCTTTTCGTTAAACTAACTGCTGCTATCGCCCTGTATCGGACTAAAAAATGAAAAGAACTGGTCCGCTAATAAACGCAAATAGACGCTAATGCTCCATCTTGCACGTCCCAGGCGTGCAACATAAAAGTGCTTTTGCATTTATTTGCGTGTATTCGCGTTAATTTGCGGACTCAATCTTTTTGACTGCCTGCTAACGGCTATATCCAGCCTATTACCCTGTTACTACGAGTGTCTTCGTTGTGGTGTTAACTGCCATCCCATTGCTAGTACTCTATAAACAAGCAACGGAATCAGGTCTTACACTTTAATAATCACTGCCGGTCAACAGGCTTAAGCACTTTGATCATTACTTGCCTTATTATTTCTCCAGCGCAATCTCAGCTTCGGATTTAAGTCCGAATTTTTTCATTAGATACCTGGGTGGGCAGAAACCGGTAAATGCACTTTGCAGGCAGTTAAAGCCGATAAACAGGGTAACCCAGGTCCAGTTTGGGTGATGGAACAGCGCCAGTAAAGACGTGATCATTACCATCACGCCACCAAATGCAAACAGTGCTCGTTCAATAGACATTGCATTTCTCCTGTATGTCGCCCTGGTTAAACAGGTGATTAATAACAAACGACAAAAGCTTCTGCTTAGTGTGGTTTTTTCTCAACATATACTCCATTTCCAGTCATTTCAATCACTTAATCTATGGCATAAATAACCGGCCAGCTATTTCACACCAGTTCGCTGCAGAGTATTCACGGTAAAGCGGCCAGATAGGGTAAAATACCCGCTTTTACCTCAGGCCAAAGTACTCTACATGTCACTCGATATCCCCCAAGCAAGCAAGAAAGTCGGATTTATCAGCCTCGGTTGCCCCAAGGCCCTGGTGGATTCGGAACAGATCATCACCAGGCTGCGCGCCGAAGGCTATGCTATCAGCCCATCCTACGAGGGCTCGGACCTGGTGGTAGTGAACACCTGTGGTTTTATCGACGACGCGGTGGAGGAGTCGCTGGAGGCGATCGGCGAGGCGCTGAATGAAAACGGCAAGGTGATTGTCACCGGCTGTCTCGGTGCCAAGGGCGATATCGTGGCGAATAATTACCCCCAGGTACTGGCGATCACCGGCCCCCATGCGGCGGATGAGGTATTAGAGGCCGTGCACCAGCACCTGCCACCGGCCCACGACCCCTACACCAGCCTGATTCCACCCGCCGGTATCAAGCTCACCCCGAAACACTATGCCTACCTGAAAATTTCCGAGGGCTGTAACCACCGCTGCACCTTCTGCATTATTCCCTCGCTACGCGGCGACCTGGTGAGCCGACCCATTGGCGAGGTGATGACCGAGGCGGAGAACCTGGCCAACAGCGGGGTGAAAGAACTGCTGGTGATCTCACAGGACACCAGCGCCTATGGCGTGGACATGAAATACCAGACCGATTTCTGGAACGGTCGGCCGCTGAAAACCCGTTTTGAAGACCTGGCCAGACACCTGGGCGAACTGGATATGTGGGTGCGCATGCATTATGTCTACCCCTACCCCCATGTTGACCGGGTGATTCCGCTGATGGCGGAAGGCAAGATCCTGCCCTACCTGGATATTCCTTTCCAGCACAGCAGCCCGGACATTCTGCGCGCAATGAAGCGTCCCGCCAGCTCGGAAAACGTGCTGGCACGGATTAAACAGTGGCGGGATATCTGCCCGGATATTACCCTGCGCAGCACCTTTATTGCCGGCTTCCCCGGCGAAACCGAGGATGACTTCAAGCACCTGCTGGACTTTATCGCCGAGGCACAGCTCGATCGTGTTGGCTGCTTCGCCTACTCACCGGTGGAAGGCGCCGTCGCCAACCAGCTGGGTGCACCGGTACCGGAGGAAATCAAGCAGGAACGCCTGGCGCGCTTTATGGCACTGCAGGCCGAGATCAGCGCCAGCAAGCTGGCAAAGAAAGTGGGCCAGACCATGCAGGTGATGGTGGATGAAGTTGATGATGAAGGCGTTATCGCGCGCAGCAAGGCGGATGCGCCGGAAATTGACGGGCTGGTGTTTATTGACTCGGATAAACAGTATGAGCCCGGCAGCTTTATCAATGTCAAAATCACCGATGCCAGCGAGCACGACCTGTTTGCGGTAGAGGTGGAATAGAGCTGTGTTAGATCAAGGCAGGGCATCAGCTGGCGATGCATAATGCAGACAATAAACCAGCCTGTTAACAGCAACGGGCTGAACACCATGATTAAATCAAACCCAGCAAAAAAGTCGACACCATGAAATCACTTGCCGATATTCGCCGCGAATACAGCTGCAATAGCCTGAGCCGTAACCAGCTGGATGCTGATCCTTTCAGGCAGATGCAGCTGTGGCTGCATCAGGCCAGCGAAGCGCAACTGAAAGATGCCACCGCCATGACCCTGGCCACCAGCGATCAGTCTAACCTTCCCGATGCGCGCATTGTGCTGCTAAAACAGCTGGATGAGCGCGGCTTCTGCTGGTACACCGACTACAGCAGCCACAAGGGACAGCAACTGGCACACAATCCGCAGGCCTGCCTGCTGTTTCACTGGCGCGAACTGGATCGACAGGTGCGCGTGCAGGGCCGGGTAGAACAGATCAATGGCACAGAAGCGGATGAATATTTCGCCTCGCGTCCACTGCAGAGCCGCCTGAGTGCGGCCGCCTCCTCACAGAGCCAGGTCATTGGCTCACGCGCCGAGCTGGAAGCGAAGGTGGCGCAACTGCAACAGCAGTATGATGACCATGTGCCCCGCCCCGCCGACTGGGGCGGTTACCGCCTGCTGCCTGCACGCTTTGAATTCTGGCAGGGCCGGGAAAATCGCCTGCATGATCGCTTCAGTTATGAGAAAAGCGACAGCGGTGAGCACTGGCTGATTAGCCGCCTGCAGCCCTGAGATTTACAACTGAAGCCATAGCAGGCCATTTGCAGCGCGTATTCATCGCCGCCACGATCAGGTATAATCACGCGCAATTTTAATCCGCCGAATACCCCTAAAAATGAAGGCTTTTTTAACCGGGCCTTCATCCGGCGCAGGCAACCCCAGGTAAAGGCCACACACATTATGAGCAACCGTATTCTGATTACTGTCGGAAAAATTAAAATCGAAGCCGAACTGCTGGACACCCCAACCGCACAAAATATAAAAGACTCATTGCCCTTTGCCAGCAAGGCACAAACCTGGGGTAATGAGGTATTTTTTGAGACGCCTGTGATGGCGGAAAATGAAGCCGATGAAAAAGATGTAATTGAAGCCGGCGAGCTGGCCTTCTGGTGCGAAGGCAGCTGCATTGCCATAGGCTTTGGCAAAACCCCCGCCTCACAGGCAGATGAAATACGCCTCGCCAGCCCGGCCAATATCTGGGCCCATGCAATCACCGACGTCACCCTGTTAAAAAGTTGCCGCGCTGACGATTTTGTCTTTATTGAAGCCATCTGATTGCAGATGGCTTCGGGCCTGACTGCCTGAAAACATGCTGGCTACGAAGCCACTACCGGATAAACGCAACACTTCACACGACACATGGTCCAGAACCATGGTACAGAACCATGCCCCGAACCATGACAAAGCACACACAGGCTGTCATCTACACTGCCGGGTTTACCCTGGTGACCAATAGAACAGCGCACAAAAATGGACACAACGCGGACATTCCGGCTGGTGACACGCTGCAATTTTTCTTGCAATTCCCGGGCGCATAACGTTAAATTAAATTCACCAACGCAATACGCGACTGCCCAATAGATACTCTTACGGAACAAGCCAGGGAATGCAGTTATTATTATGGAAAACAGGCGTTACATCTCACAACATCTATACCAGTTTATCAGAAAGTTTCAGCACACATATCCTGCCTGTTTAATTTTTATATCCGTTAGCGAAGCTTTAAATTCACCCACTAAGCACATAATAACTATCAGGCTTGCGCACAATAACAAAAGTGATCCGCAATACTTCAAGCCGGCTCGGATTTATCAACTAATTTATTCTATTTTCATGAACCGGCAACAAGCCACAGCTTCGACTGTTCGCAGCAGGAACCTCACGACATAGATAACAAGTTAGTTTAAGCAGCTGACAATACCTTACAAATGATAAACGCAAACAGGTACCGAACGTATTATGCATGACACGAGTTCGGCCACAGGTAGGTCGGTTTTGTCTACCCGAACAATAAACATAACGCGTAGCATTTGAACAGGGCGTAGTAATGCAGATGAGAAGATTGCAATGAGCACCACTCGAACCGGCCGCTACCTGAGCCGTTTGCGTGAAAGTTATTTTTCGCTGTTTAGTAAAATCATTTTCTGCGGCCTGAAAAAGGAACAGATAAATGATATAGAGGCTCAACGCTTTGTACTGGTGATTAACCTGTACAGCTTCGTTGGTACGTTGTACCTGCTTTTTTTCTCCATCCAGTCACTGATTGATGCGCAATGGCGCATGGGCAGCACACTGAGTTTTGCCGCACTGCTGGCCATTGCCAATAGCATCTATCTGCAACGCAGCGGTAATTACCGGCGTTCTGGTGATCTTATTGTGCTGATGACCACCCTGCTGTTTCTGTATCTGATTATTTCTGGCGGCGTAGATAATACCGGGCCACTGTGGAGCTATACCCTGCCGCCCCTGGTGTTCTTTGTGTTTGGCCTGACCCAGGGCAGCCTGATTTTATCTATGTTTATTATCAGCAGTATTGTGATTATGTTTTTCCCACCGCTGTCCATACTCGCCACCGACTACAGCTACAGTTTTAAAATACGTTATTTAACCACGTTTCTCAGTGTCTGCTTTATTTCATCCATCTGTGAATACTCCCGCTATCACTCCTACAACCTGTTAAAGGAACTGCAGCGAAAAATCCAGCTGGAAGCCAATACCGATGAATTAACCGGCCTGCATAACCGGCGTTATATGTACCAGCAGCTGGACAGAATGATTAATAAAATCCGGCGTTATAAACGCCCTTACAGTTTACTGCTATGCGACCTGGACCATTTTAAATCGATTAATGACAACTACGGCCATTCCTGTGGCGACCAGGTTCTGGTTGAAACCGCAAGTCGAATGAAAAACAGTTTACGAGATGAAGATACAGCCGCGCGCTGGGGTGGTGAGGAGTTTCTGATTATTCTGCCGGAAACCGATAGCGCTGCTGCCTACCAGGTGGCGGAGAAACTACGCCAGCAGTTATCCGCTCAGACTTTTGACTGTAATAACAAACAACTCAGTATCAGCATGAGCATTGGGGTGTTGCAGGTTAATCCCGGCACACGCAAGGAAGATCTGCTCAACCATGTTGACGATGCCTTATACGAAGCCAAACACCTGGGACGTAATCGCACACATATCTACAGGGTCGATTCTGATTCCGACCAGTTATAAATTCAAATTCAAAGGATCATCCGATACGGTGGATCCACTGCGTTTGATCCACCCTACGACCAACGACGCCTATCCGTAGGGTGGCATCAAGCGAAGCGGATCCACCTGTTACCACACAAGTCCCCAGGTTCATGCTAACCGCGCAAAGTGACGCAATTAAAATTTAGAGAAGCTCTGAATAATTCATCCATGAATGATCAGAGCACATCCCTGTGCCGCGGAACCTCTGAGTTTTTCAGAGGTTCCTTAGCGTTTATTAGCGCGCATTAGCGTTGTTCGCGTTAATCTTTTAATAACAGGATGTTGTGAATCAATAGTTATCCCGATAATGTTTGAGGAAGCGGTGCATTTTTTCAATCACTTCTTCCATGTCGTCACGGCGTGACAGGAACACCACACGGAAGTGATTGGTATCCGGCCAGTTGAACGCCGTGCCCTGCACCAGCAACACTTTTTCCTGCTGCAGTAACTGCAGTATAAATTTCTCATCATCTACAATGTTATAAACGTCCGGATCCAGTCGCGCAAACAGATAGAGTGCGCCTTTGGGCCTGACACAGCTCACACCCTCCAGCTGGTTAATCATTTTCCAGCTGTAATCCATCTGTTCATATAGACGACCACCCGGTGCCACCAGGTCATTAATGCTCTGGTAACCGCCCAGCGAGGTCTGTATCGCATGCTGTCCCGGTACATTGGAGCACAGCCGCATCGACGACAGCAACTCCATACCTTCGATATAATCCGTGGCATGGTGCTTGGCGCCACTGATTACCATCCAGCCGGCACGGAAACCCGCCACGCGGTAGGACTTGGACAGACCATTGAAACTGATCACCAGAATATCGTCGGCCAGTGAAGCCAGCGCCACATGTTTGGCATCATCGTAAATAATCTTGTCGTAAATTTCGTCAGCAAAAATAATCAACTTGTGCTTGCGCGCCAGCTCGACAATTTTTAATAATGTCTCAGTGCTGTACACCGCGCCGGTGGGGTTGTTGGGATTGATCACCACAATGCCGCGGGTACGGGCGGTGATTTTACGCTCCATGTCCTCAATACTGGGTTCCCAGTTATTTTCCTCGTCGCACAGGTAATGTATCGGCTTGCCACCGGACAGGCTCACCGCCGCCGTCCACAGCGGGTAATCCGGTGCAGGAATCAGCATTTCGTCATCGTTATTGAGCAGTGCCTGCATCGACATCACAATCAGCTCACTGACGCCATTGCCCAGAAAGATGTCATCGATATCCACATCGGGAAACTGCTTTTCCTGGCAGTACTGCATCACCGCCTTACGCGCGTAATACACGCCCTTGGAATCCGAATAGCCCTGGCAGTTAGCCAGGTTACGAATCACATCCTGCAGGATTTCATCCGGTGCGTTCAGGCCAAACGCCGCCGGGTTACCAATATTGAGCTTGGTAATCAGGTGCCCTTCTTCTTCCAGCCGTCTGGCTTCTTTAAGAACGGGGCCGCGGATGTCATAACAGACCTGGTCGAGCTTGTCGGATTTAAGTATGGTAGTCATATACTGCTGTGCTGTTGAAAAATTGTAAGTTGCTGATGATAACGCCAGCCACTGCGGATTAATACTGTTAAGGTGTTGATAGTTTGAAATTTATTAAACACTGGCGGATTTTATTGCCTGCGCATAATCAGCCCGGGAAACCGAGCAGATTTGCGAGTGGGTAGAAGATTTATGCCTGACTGTTAGCGGCGCAGCCTGGAAAAGCCAATTGAGCAAAACTTGAACAAATTTCACAAATGAGTATAATTCTCATTTAGAGAATACAGGAAACCACCATGAGTGACTTGATCAATACCCTGCTGGACTGCCCGAACCTGAGCCTGCGACTGCTGGATTCAGCCTCCGGCCGCTCGATTAAAACCATCAACCAGGAGCAGCTGCAACAGCTGTTCGAGCAGCAAAACAGCTGCAGTAACAGAGACTGCGGCAATATGAGCTGCCAGCATCGCGCTTTTGAAGACTGATCTTCGTAGGTTGGGGTGAATAACCCCAACGGGTTCAATATGTATCGAATGATGTTGGGGTTCGTTCCTCACCCCAAGCTACAGATCTAGACACTAGTCGTTAGTCGTTTTGTCTGACCAAAGACTAACGACCAATGACTTTTGTCTCGTTCCCACGCTCCCGCGTGGGAACGCATACGGAAGTTAATGAGATTAACACGACTGTAAAGCAAAGGGTTCCCACGCAGGAGCATGGGAACCAGTCATGTTGGGGTTCGTTCCTCACCCCAACCTACAAATCTAGACGCCAGTCGTTAGTCGTTTGTCTGACCAAAGACTAACGACTAAAGACCAAGGACTTTTAGTGGGGGCAACCCACTAAACTAGCCCCGGCCGTTACGCTTGCGCCGTGCCCTGACCGCTTCTGCCAGTTCCCGCAGCAGTACCGTGGTTTCATCCCAGGCGATACAGGCATCGGTAATGCTCATGCCATATTGCAGATTATCCCGGTCTTCCACATCCTGACGCCCCGCCTGTAAATGGCTTTCCAGCATCACACCCATAATATTGTCATTACCACCTGCCAGCTGCGCAGCAACATCGCGGCATACATCGATTTGCCGGGTGTGGTCTTTCTGGCTATTGGCATGGGAGCAATCAATCATCAGGTGCGTGTTCTGGCCCTGTTCTGCCAGCTGATCCGTCGCCTCTTTAACACTGGCGGCATCGTAGTTGGGCTGTTTGCCACCGCGCAGAATAATGTGGCAGTCTTCGTTGCCGGTGGTGGAGAAAATCGCCGAATGCCCCTGCTTGGTCAGTGACATAAACACGTGGGGGCGCGAGGCCGCCTGGATGGCATCCACCGCCACCTTGAGGCCACCGTCGGTGCCGTTTTTAAAGCCCACCGGGCAGGACAGGCCGGAGGCCAGCTCACGGTGCCCCTGGCTTTCGGTGGTACGTGCGCCGATCGCGCCCCAGCTCACCAGGTCGGAAATATACTGCGGGCTGATCAGATCCAGGTACTCGGTACCCGCCGGCACACCCATATCCGCCACATCCAGCAGAAAGCTGCGCGCCAGGCGCAGGCCGTGGTTAATATTGAAACTGTCATCCAGGTGGGGGTCGTTAATCAGGCCTTTCCAGCCCACGGTGGTGCGCGGCTTTTCAAAATACACCCGCATCACGATGCAGAGGTCATCCTGCAATTCGTCGATCAGCCCTTTCAGGCGTGTTGCATATTCGCGACCGGCCTTGGGATCATGAATCGAACAGGGGCCAACAATCACCATCAGGCGATCACTGTTGCCGTGTAAAATGTCATGAATAGCCTGACGTGTGCGGTGCACCGTATCCGATGCCTGATCCGTTATGGGGTATTCACGATGCAGCTCCTCGGGAGCCAGCACTTCCTGTAAGCCGGAAATGCGGAGGTCGTCAGTTTTATACTTCATCTATCAAGGCAAACCTGATGTCTGGGTTAAATAAAATGGCTTAGGCAAAGACGCATTATATATGAAAATACCTGCGCTGTATTATTTGCCCACAATTGATGACTGCAACCAGTGCTGCAATGCATGCAGGCTGCTAAATGCCTGCGCAGGTTCAGCAAACTGATCATCCCAGGGTTGTGCAAAACGACGTAACCAGACCGCATCTATGCCCGCATTACGTGCACCCTGGATATCATGCAGCGGATGATCACCCACATGCAGTGTCTGTGAAGGTGAAACACCGACCTGCTGCATGGCTTTGACAAACATCGCCGGATGGGGCTTGCTCGCCTGCACATCCGCCGCCGACAGTTGAAAATCAAACTGTTCCGCCAGGCCAGTGTGGTTGATATGCGCATTGCCATTGGTGAGTGCCACCAGGCTGAAGTCCTGCTTCAGCGCATCCAGCACCGGCAGTACATCATCGAATAACTGCACCTGCTGACGCGCCTGGTAGAACACCTCGAAGGCGGGCTCCACCCAGCTATGTGACAGACCAAACTCATCCGCCAGCTGCTGCAGATGTACCCGTCGTGCAGCAGACAGGTCATGTTGCAGTTCAGGCTGTGTTTCCAGCAGCGCCTTGCGTTTGTCTCGCAACTGCTGCGTGGTGTAATGACGGGTAATCACCGGATACTGTTGATCCAGCCAGCCGTAGAGGGTTTTCTCTGCGTGCTCAATGGTGGGCATACAGGGCCAGAGGGTGTCATCCAGATCGAAACAGATCAGTTTATACATGGCGTGTCATCATGCATTATTGTGCAATCACCACATAGGCCGGTGTGGAAAATAACTGCTGGTAGTCTTTCAGCCTATCCCGTGCCTGTTCACGGCTGGCAAAATGCCCCACCCGCACATTGTATTTGACCGCGCCATCGCTGGAGACAAACTCGGCCACATAGGCGGCAAAATCTTTCTCGCTTAATTTTTCGATAAAACTCTGTGCATTGGTCTTGCTGGCAAACATGCCCGCCTGAATAGAATACAGCCGCTGATTAGTGGTGGTGGCGCTCTGCTGTGCCGAAGTGGTTTCAGCACTGGCTGCAGATGTGGCAGGCGGCTCGGCCTTTGCAGCAACCGGGGTGGGTTCAGGTTTTGGCTCAGGTCTGGCTTCGGGTTTCGCTCGAGTGGTTTGCTGCTCAGTCTTCACTTCCGGCTGACTTTTTTTTTCAGCCTCTGCTGCGGGTGCCGCGTCCGTGGTTTTATCTGCGCTGTCTGCTTCCGACGGCTGCGTCGAATCTGCAGAGTCGGTCGATGCCTCGTCCGTTTGCTCAGCCTCCTCTGACAATTGCAGCACACTGACCTCAGATGGCTCTGGTGTAGCCAGCTGCAATGCGCTCAGAAAACCCAGCAGAAAACTCAGTACCACCGCTGCCAGTGTCAGCAACCCATAGCGCAGCAGCTGGTCCTGATTAATAACAAATACTTTCATTCGGTATGCTCATCGTTGAATCTCTTTTTTAACAACCCTGTTTAGCCTTCACTGCCTACTGACAGTCGATGGAATTCAAATACTGCTGCAACTGTTGAAATAATGGTTCGCTCACCGCGGCCATCACCGAACGGGGTGTCAGGGTTTCTGCAAACACCGCTTCACCCTCGAAGGTTGCAGCAAAGCCACCGGCCTCCTGCAGAATCAGCTGCCCCGCGGCATAGTCCCACAGTTTTTGCCCACCGTGAATATACACCTGACTGCGCGCCGCGGCCAACCAGCACCAGTCCAGCGCGCCGGAACCGAAATTACGCTGCGAAGCATAGGGGTGTTCCCGCGCCAGACAGACCCGCATCGCCGGGCTGAGACGCTTGAAATCAATCTGTGCGGTGCACTGTGCCAGCTGCTCACGCTCGGTGCCTGCCAGCAGTGGCTGGTCATTCAGCCAGGCACCTTCACCCCTGATGGCACTGAACATCTCGTCCCGGTTGGGATCATAAATCATCCCCAGCACCACCTGGCCGTTTTTAATCAGCGCCAGTGACACCGAAAAAATCGGTACACCGCTGGCAAAGTTACTGGTGCCATCCAGCGGGTCCAACACCCATAGACCCGCACTGTCTTCATCCAGCAGGGCCTGTTGTTGCTGTGCGGTCATTTCCTCACCCAGTAGCTTATATTCCGGCCAGAGTGCACGCAGGCTTTCGATCATCGCCGCCTGCATGGCATCGTCTGCGGCGGTCACCAGGCTGCCATCCTTTTTCAGGCTATAGGCCACCTGCTTGTAGCGGGGCATAATTTCCCGCGCAGCGTGCTGTTTAATCAGTGACTGCAGGGTCTTCAGGGTGATATGTAAATCAGACATGGTTTCCAGACATTAGCATATAAGCCTTATTTACGACAAAACAACGCAATCGATTCAACGTGCGCAGTGTGGGGAAACATATCCATCACCCCGGCCTGCTGCAGCGTATAACCATAGTCGTGGATCAGGGTATGGCTGTCACGGGCCAGGGTCACCGGGTTACAGGACACATAGACAATGCGACTGGCGCCCAGTTTACCGATATGTTTGAGCATTTCCATCGCGCCGGAACGGGGTGGATCAAGCAGGATTTTATCGTAGTGCTGTTGTAACCAGGGTGCCTGAGCGATGTCTGCCGACAGATCCGCCCCATGGAAGCGGGCGTTTTCAATGCCGTTTTTCAGCGCATTGTCACGGGCTTTCAGCACCATCGACTGCGCTCCTTCCACGCCAACCACTTCCGCGCATTGCCGCGCCATCGCCAGGGTGAAATTGCCCAGCCCGCAGAACAGGTCCAGTACCTTGTCCTGCGCTTCCAGTTGCAGCATCTGCAACGCCAGGCTCACCATGCGCTGGTTGATTTCACTGTTGACCTGGGTGAAATCATTGGGTTGAAACTCAATCCGCACCGATTGCTCTTTCAATTCATAGGCCAGTGGCGGCGGGTTCTCCGGCCACAGCGGCTGCACCGTATCCGGCCCGCCGGACTGCAACAGTATCTGCAGATCATGCTGCTCACCAAATGCACGCAAGGCTTCGCGATCGTCCTCGCTCAAGTCTTCAAGGTGACGAAACACCAGCGCAGTAGTCTGGTCATCCACCGCCACCTCAATCTGCGGGATGGTTTCCCTGGCCTGCATGCCCATAATCAGTTCCGACAGCGCCTCCAGGCGATTACCCACGGATTGATGCAGCACCGGGCAGGACTGCAGATCGGCGAGAAAGGCATTGCCCTTTTCACGAAAGCCCACCAGCACCTTGCCTTTTTTCGCCACATATTTAACACCCAGCCGCGCCTTCTGCCGGTAGTGCTGCAACGGACCGCGCAGGGGCTCCAGCAGCTGCTGCGGCTGCACCTGCGCCATGCGCTGCAACAATTCCAGCAGAGCCGCCTGTTTGCTGGCAATCTGCGCCTCGGGGTTCTGATGCTGCAGACTGCAGCCACCGCACACACCAAAGTGGGCACAGATCGGCTCAACCCGTTGTGGCGAGGCCTTGAGCACCTCAACCGCACGGCCTTCATCAAACTTCTTGCTCAGGCGGCTGTATTTGAAGGCAACGGTTTCACCGGGCAAGGCATAGTCGATAAACACCACCTTACCATCAATATGCGCCACGCCTCGGCCTTCGTGACTGAGTGATTCAATTTCTACTTCGACCAGTTGTTCTGGCAAGCGCGCTCTGCGGCGTCGTTTTGACATAATAACTCTTGTTGTTGCCCGGCCCGAAGCCGGTTAAAAAAACAGGTACGGCCAGACTGATTCAGGCTGGCAGGTTCTGGCAGATAGCCGCTGAAACCTAATCCGCAGGAAACACCCCGGTGGAAAGATAACGATCACCGCGGTCGCAGATAATCGACACGATCAGTGCATTTTCCACCTGTTCGCACAGCTTGAGTGCCGCCGCCACCGCGCCACCGGAGGAAATACCGCAGAAGATACCTTCTTCCGCTGCCAGGCGGCGGGTGGTGTCTTCCGCCAGTTGCTGGCCGATATCGATTGTCTGGTCCACCCGGCTCTGTTCAAAGATACCCGGCAGGTATTCTTTCGGCCAGCGACGGATACCGGGAATGCTGGACCCTTCCTCAGGCTGCACGCCAACAATCTGGATTGCCGGATTCTGTTCTTTCAGATAACGGGAGGTGCCCATAATGGTGCCGGTAGTGCCCATTGCACTGACAAAATGGGTGATCTGGCCCTTGCTGTCCTGCCAGATTTCCGGCCCTGTACCCTGATAATGGGCAATCGGATTGTCCGGGTTATTGAACTGGTCCAGTACAATGCCCTTGCCCTCGGCCTGCATCTGCAGCGCCAGGTCACGCGCCCCTTCCATGCTCTGCTCGCGGCTCACCATAATCAGTTCGGCGCCGTAGGCCTTCATGCTGGCACGGCGCTCAATGGTCATGTTGTCCGGCATAATCAGGATCATTTTATAGCCCTTGATCGCCGCCGCCATTGCCAGCGCAATGCCGGTATTGCCACTGGTGGCCTCAATCAGCGTATCTCCTGGTTTGATCTGGCCACGCGCTTCCGCCAGCTGGATCATCGTCATCGCCGGCCGATCCTTGACCGAACCGGCCGGGTTATTACCCTCCAGCTTAACCATTACAATATTACTGCCCGCTGGCACCATGCGCTGCAGACGCACCATCGGGGTGTGTCCGACAAAATCTTCCAGCGTGGGGAAATCTTCAGGATTCATAAAATTCACTTCAAAAAAATAGTTTTTAACACTAAAGCTGATAAAATCAGATTATTACAGTAAAAATAACGTAATTTATCGGGGTGTTTTGTGCATATTGAATGGTTTTTTTCGCTATCCGTCGCCATCATTTCACCTATCCAGCAAAACCCGGGGCATTATCCCACATTTATAAACCTTCAGTGAACGGTTGTCGTTATCACATGAAATTTTTAACAAAAAGCATTGGGCTTTTGCTCCTTCCCTGCGCCCTCCAGGCCGTTGAGTTAGACACCACACTGTCACTGCTGGACAGTGAAGAGCTGTTTATCGGTGAACTGCCAACGGTGATTTCCGCCACCCGACTCAAACAGCCGCTGAATGAATCACCGGTTTCCACCACCATTATCGACCGGCAGATGATCGAGGCCAGTGGCGCACAGACCATACCGGATCTGCTGCGACTGGTACCGGGTTTCACCGTGGGTTATTTATCGGGCAACTACCCGGTGGCGACTTACCACGGCCAGAGCGAACGTTACTCGCGACGGCTGCAGGTGCTGATTGACGGGCGCTCGGTTTACCTGCCCACCCTGTCGGGCATCTCCTGGTCTGACCTGGTAATTACCATTGATGAGATTGAACGCATCGAGGTCATCCGCGGGCCGAATGCCGCCAGTTACGGCAATAATGCCTTCCAGGCAGTGGTCAGTATCACCACCAAACATGCATCGGTGGATCGTGGCACCTATGTCAAAGCCACCCTTGGCTCCCACAAAACCGCCGATGCCATTTATCGTTACAGTGGCCGCACGGACGATATGGATTACCGTATCAGCCTGGGCACCAAAAACAATGATGGCACCGACCTGCTGCGCGATTTTACCGAAACTGACTATGCCAGTTACCGCATCGATTACCAGCTGGATAACGATACACAACTGATGTACCAGGGTGGCTACCAGAACAGCGAATACGGCAATTTGCAGGAAAGTGACGATTACACACCAACCGACCAGGAAGTAGACACCGCCTACCAGCACCTGCGACTGGAGCACAATTTCAAAGATGGCAATAGTCTGGCATTGCAGTATTACTACAATCTGACAGAAAGCTATAGATCAAGCTATCTCACCACCATTGACGGTAGCACCTTGGGCATTGACTCGTTCGATGTGTACAACACGGTTGATCTGCCATCAGTACGCCATGACCTGGAAGCCACCTACTATATGCAGCCCAGCCACGACCTGCGGCTGGTACTGGGGGGCAGTGTGCGCCTTGATAAAATCAGTGAGAACAGTGTCTTTGATCCCGGCACCGATAATTCATTGATGCTGTATCGTGGTTATAGCCATGGCGAATACGCAATTAACGACAACCTGCTGATGAATGCCGGGGTGATGATTGAAACCAACGATATTTCCGGCACCGATGTCGCACCGCGACTGGCATTTCTGTATCACCCCAGTCCACAGCACAGTTTCCGTGCCGGTGTGTCAAAGGCCACACGCACCCCGGTTCTGTTTGATGAAGTGGGTTATTATGCACTGTCACAAACCCTCACCGTCAATGGTGGCGAACCACTAACGGTAGACAACGACCCAGGGATACTTGCATGGCTGGGCAGTGACACCCTGGTAGAGGTGGAATATTTCTCCCCCGGCGGTATCGACTCGGAAGAAATCACCAGCTACGAGCTGGGCTGGATGATGAACCTGCTAGATAACCGGCTGACCCTTGATTTCAAACTGTTTCACAACAAGTCGAAAAAACTGATCAGTGAGCTGAAACAGGACAACGATATCCCCACTGAGAATATAGACAATATCTTTCCTTCAACTGCATGTGCAGAATACCGTGACGGTGAATGTATTAGGTATTATGACTTCGAGGGCGCAAAATATTTTGATAACGCCGCCAGTACCCGCACCCGTGGTCTCGAATTTTACAGCGATTACCGCATCGCCCACGACCTGCGCCTGTATACCTATTTCGCCTATTTGCTGATCGATGCAGAAAAAACCAACCCGGATGCCCCCGACAATGTGGTGGGTCGGCTGGAAGAATCCCTGCCGCGACGCAGCTACGGTGGTATGCTGATGAAGCAATGGGAAAACAGCCTGAACACCAGCCTTGCGGTCTATCATGTGAGTGATATGGACTGGCTGGATCGTACCCATAACCGCACAGGCGCCACCCCACACACAGATCGCTCGGCCGAAGAATACACCAAGGTCGATCTGATTGTGCGCAAGTCATTCCATTTCAGCCAGAGCCGGGTGGATTATTCATTTATTCTGCAGAACCTGGCCGGTTCTTTCTGGGATTACACGCGAACGGGCTACGAAACAGACGACCCAACCACGATATACGTTCCCGGCAGTCTCCAGGACACACGGGGATACTTCGAGATGGCGTTCAAGTTTAATTAATTGAACTGTTTCAAAATGATAACCGGACAGAGACACTAGTCTGGTAAAGATGCAAAGGAACGATGGTTTACAAGGATATAAATTGATTTTCAGGATGTTAAACAATTTACTCGGTGACCGCTACAGGCAGCTCAATAAACCTCAGGGCTCGAGCCTGCTGCATGGAATTTATACTTCAGCGATCACTGTTATAAGAGCCAGCTTTTATGTGCTCGCAAGCTGCACACTCATGCCTGGTGTAATTGCAGACACAGCCCCGGAACGGGTGCTAATTCTACATCATCAGGCCAGCGGTTTTACCCAGCAACTGATCACCCAGTTACAGCAGGACCTGACTTCACAGAACATACTGGTTGACAGCGCATTGCATAATCAGTCCAACCCTCAGCCGCAGGTATTGAATGACTACCAGCTGATTATTGCGATCGGCAGCCGCACCAGCAAAGCCTTGCTGGATAGCAACCACAATGGCCCGGTACTCAGTCTGTTAATACCGAAAAACCTGGCCCAGGGTTTTGCACAGCTCTACCCGCAAAAAACACAATGGCACAGCCTGTTAATCGATCAGCCACTGGAGCGTCATTTTCATCTGATCAGTGCCCTGCTCGGCAAACAGGCCAATACCGGCCTTATCCTTGGCAAACTGAGCGAAACACTGAAGCTGGAATATCAGACAGCAGCAAAAAACACCGGCCATTCACTACAAATTGAAACCATGCAGCAGACTGATCAGCTGGCCGGGTCGATCAGGTTCCTTAGCCAGCGCAGTGACGTGTTATTAATGTCTGCAGATCCAGAAATCTATAACAAAAACACCATTCGCAGTATTCTGCTCTCCAGCTATCGACACCGCTTGCCAGTGATTGGCGTATCAAAGAGCCTGACACATGCCGGTGCGATTGCCGCAATCTATTCTGAACCTGAGCAGATCAGTCGACAGGCTGTAAAAATTAGCCGCCAGATATTACAAAATAAAGCAACTGAGAAACATTATTCACCGGATGATTTTTCCGTGTCGCTTAATTTCCAGGTAGCACGCTCACTGGGTTATCGCTTCAACGATGAAGCTGCGATTGTCCAGTCCATCAAAGCCTACGAGAAACAGCAATGAGAAACTGGAGCATCAACAAACGCGTTATGTTTCTCGCGTTATTACCAACACTGCTAATTACTATTGCCCTGTCCATTTATTTCAGTATTAATCGCTATACCTATATTGAAGAAGACATGCACCTGCGTGGACAGCTAATTGCTGACCACCTGGCACCCGCCTGTGAATACGGCGTATTCTCCGGGAACATTGAAATTCTCGACAACCTGATTACCAATACACTGAGAGAAAACAATATCACCAATGTCACCATCAGTGACAGGGATAACCAGGTATTAATCAGCCGCAGCAAACAGGTGGATACAGTCAGCACCATCATGCCGATATTTATCAATACGCGAGAATACACTTACTCATCGGAAATTATGGCGAGTGAGGTCAATATCTCTGACTATGAAGAGCTGTTTCTGGGTGACAGTGAGGTTGAAAACACGGATGACCGTCTGGGTTATATCCATGTCACACTAAATAACAGTGCCACCCAGGCCAAACAGTTTGAGAGTTTATTAAAAGGTTTTCTAATTGCCGTCAGTGGCCTGATACTCACAGCATTTCTGGCAATCCGTATCAGTCGCAGCGTGGTCAAACCAATTCAACGACTCACCGAAGCCGTGAAGAACATTGCACACGGGGAACTGACAACACGTATCGAAACCGACTCAGGCGGTGAAATCGGCTCACTGGAAGAAGGCTTCAATAATATGGCCAGTGAAATCCAGCTGATACGCTCAGACCTGCAAAGCCAGATTGCAAGTGCAACCAGTGACCTGAAAAAAACCCTCGAGGAACTGGAAATTCAGAATATCGAGCTTGATCTGGCACGCAGCCAGGCCTTATCCGCCAGCAAGATAAAATCCGAATTCCTCGCCAATATGAGCCATGAAATCCGCACGCCAATGAACGGTGTTATCGGCTTTACCGATCTGCTCAGCAAAACCGGACTCAATGAAGAACAAAGTGACTATGTCACCACCATTCACAGTTCGGCCTCCAGCCTGTTAACCATTATCAACGACATTCTGGACTTTTCAAAAATAGAGTCAGGCAAACTCAATATCGAAACCATCCGCTTCAACCTGGATGACATGATGGATGAAATTATTACCATGTTTGCACCCATGGCCTATCAGAAAAACCTGGAACTGATTTACCAGCCTTCTACCGAGTTACCCAATTACATACTCGGTGACCCTTCACGTATACGCCAGATACTGGTCAACCTGATTAACAATGCAATCAAGTTTACCCGACAGGGACAGGTAATTATCCGGATTCTGCTGGACACATCCAGGGATGATGAAAAGTTTATACGCTTTACAGTCACCGACACTGGCATGGGCATGGATGATAACAGTCAACGGCGACTGTTTACTGCCTTCACCCAGGCTGACACGTCCATCAGTCGTAAGTTTGGCGGCACCGGACTGGGTCTGGTAATTTCACGCAAACTGGCTGGTCTAATGAATGGTGAAATCGGCTTTGAAAGTGCACTCAACAAGGGCTCAAGCTTCTGGTTCACCCTGCCGCTGCAGTACGATGAAATGGGAGACACACAAAAACACACACCCCTTGGGCTGAACGTTATTTTATTCGAGTCGATTGACCAGAACAGAATTTCAAGTCGCAATATGCTGAACAGTCTGGGGGTCTATTGCATTGAAGCCGGCGATATCAACCAGTTGCTGCAACACACACACAGCCATAATTTGCAGGATATCGATGGCATTATTGTCGGTATCAGTCGCAACAATATCCAGAACCACAGCATGCTAAATGAACTGGTACAGGCACTGGCCGGTATCAACCTGCCACACATTACCCTGGCCAGTATCTTCGATATGACTGACGCAAGGGCACTGGCCGAAACCGGCCTGGAAAACATTATTTACCGTTGTTCACGCACCAATATTCTGCGCAATCATCTGCTTGCTGTGTTTACACCACAGGATGAAGATACACAACAGGTGGCCGAGTATAAACCCGCCAGCAAGCAACCCAGATTACTCTCGCACATCAAGGCATTACTGGTAGATGACAACGCAATTAACCTTAAACTCGCGCGCACTTTGCTGGAACGTCACGGCATTGAGGTCACCACTGCGGAAGACGGTGAACAGGCTGTGCGGCTGGCACATGAGAGTTACTACAATTTCATTTTAATGGACTTGCACATGCCAAAAATGAATGGCTTTGAAGCAACCCAGAAAATCAGGGAAACAGAAAACCCCTGTAAACACACCACCATTATCGCACTCACTGCCAATGCCATGCCGGAAGAGCAATTGCAGGTTTTCCATGCAGGCATGAATGATATTCTGCTTAAACCCATTACCGAACAGTTACTGATGCAGACCTTTGCACACTGGATTGAGAAACATAACAGTACGCCTATTGACACTCGACAGAAACCAGCCGAGCAAACTGCAGAGGACACAGAAGTAGAGTATGAGGTTTTTAATCGGCAGGAAAGCATTGAACTTGCCGGTGGCAATGAAAGCCTTGCCAACGAACTGCTACCCATGCTGGTTAATGATCTGCCCGGCCAGTATGAGAAAATCCACCAGGCTTATGTCGAACAGGATATGCCTGCGTTAAAGACCCATGTGCATAAGTTACACGGCGGCAGCAAATACTGTGGTGTGCCGGCCCTGCGGCATGCTGCGGCAAAACTCGAACAGATCATCGATCTGCAGCAACAGTCACAGTTGCAACAGGGTATCACCCGGCTGGGCAAACAGATTGATGCACTACTCGACTATTACCGGGTGCATTTTCAGGACAATTGATATCACAACGGTCACATCAGCCTGCACAGCAGACTGATACCCCGACCAGGCTCATGATATAACCCTGGTGAGTGTTTACCGGGCTGTTTTCAGCCGCGGTTTCTACTTTCCAGCATCAACGCTTTCATACGGCGTACCGCATCCGGCAAACCACTGAAAATTGCCTCGGCAATAATCGCATGGCCTATATTCAGTTCCCTGATCTGCCCAATGGCGGCAATCGCCTGCACATTATGGTAATGCAGGCCGTGACCGGCATTAACCTGCAGGCCCAGGTCATGGCCCACATCCACCGCCTCATAGATTTTTTTCAATTCCTTGGATCGATCATCACGACTTGTTGCATCAGCAAAATGCCCGGTATGAATTTCGATCACCGGCGCATGACAGCGCTTTGCCGCTTCTATCTGGCTGCGGTCAGCATCCACAAACAGCGATACCCGTACACCGGCTTCCGCCAGGCGTTGACAGGCCTCCTTGATACGTGATTCCTGGCTCACCACATCCAGACCGCCTTCGGTGGTGAGTTCTTCACGGCGCTCAGGCACCAGGCAACAATCCGCCGGCTGCACTCGTTCGGCAAACGCCAGCATTTCCTCGGTCACCGCCATTTCCAGGTTCATATGGGTCAACAGGCAGTCCTTCAATAACAGCACATCCCGTTCCTGGATGTGACGGTGATCCTCGCGCAAATGCAGGGTAATCGAATCTGCACCGGCTTTTTCCGCCTGCAATGCCGCGTGCACCGGATCAGGGTAGCGGGTGCCTCTAGCCTGGCGGAGTGTCGCCACATGGTCAATATTTACACCCAGCAAAATTTCATTGATTTCCGACATTGATCTGACCCTGTTAATAATGGATTAAGTTTATTTGAAGAGACTGACTTATCAAACGCTTTAAAACGGCCGACAGCGTCTCACAGATTACGCGGTAAATCCCCACTGTATAAGCCAGACATTCGATTAAGCGCGCCACAATTCCCTCAAACGAGTGATTTCATGCAAGCAAAGTCGAGTAAAATACGTCATTTCCGTGGAATATATGAAAATTCGCGCATTAATTCAGTTTAACTCTGACACTGTGTGATTCGACTCACAGATAATTCGCCCTGGTATTTGTAGGATTAGCACACCAGCCTGGTATATGCGCACATGAATAAACGACACTCACAATACGACGTTTCCAATACGGTTAATGTTTCCGACAGCCAGGCCGTATCTGATGCAGTATGCGATATTTTTCACAGCTGCTACCTGGGCGCAGATGATAGCAAGATCCGCCAGGCGTTTGAAGATTTTGACAACCTGTTTGAAGGCCAGTATTCAGGTTTTAATGCCTGCGACACCTATTACCACGACAAGCAGCACACACTGGATATGACCCTCGCCATGGCACGCTTAATCGATGGCCATGAAAGACAGAGCAAACGCCACCGCACCCTCGGTGCACAACTCACCACACTGGCCATTATCACCGCGCTGTTTCATGACTCCGGTTATATCCGCAGAAGCAACGATCACAAGCATCATAACGGCGCTGAATACACCCGCATACACGTCAGCCGTAGCGCCGATTTTCTGCAACAGTACCTGCAAATGCATGGGCTGGCGGCATTTGCCGGGATTGCTGCAAATATGGTGCATTACACCGGTTATGAAATCGCCCCCCAGGACATCAACCTGCCGGACAAACGCTTCCATTTACTCGGCTATATGCTCGGCACTGCCGACCTGATTGCACAGATGTCTGACCGTTGTTACCTGGAAAAATGCCGCGACCGCCTCTACCCTGAATTTGAACTGGCCGGCATCACCAGCACCCGCAACGAGGACGGTGAACAGGTTTCCATTTTTGCATCACCTGAAGACCTGCTGGCAAAAACCCCGGTTTTCTATAACAACGAAGTTAAAAAGCGCATTGATGGCCTGTTTGGAAAGGTCTATAAGTTTGCCGAAGCGCATTTCGGCGGAGACAATCTGTACCTGAAATACCTCAGGCAGAATATACAGCACATCGAATCCCTGCTCGCTACAGGCGATGTGGGCTCACTCAGCCGCCTGCCACCGCAGAACAAGGGCATCAAAAACCTGTCAAATATGCACTGAACTTGCTTTAGCCCCACAACCATAAAACCGGGGCTGATACAGCGTAAGTTTACGTTTAATGTGTCATCACTATTCAGAGATACCCTGGACAAACCGCCCAACCTGAACGACACAGGCCGGATCCACTGAATTGATCCGGCCTGATAAAGAGTTGGGTTAATTCGTGTGCATTTATTCCGCACATCCTGTGCTCCACCCTTCGGGCCGTGCATGCGCACGTTCAAAGTGCTCCTGCACTTTAGTATTCCGCACATCCTGTGCTCCACCCTTCGGGTCGTGCATGCGCACGTTCAAAGTGCTCCTGCACTTTAGTATTCCGCACATCCTGTGCTCCACCCTTCGGGTCATGCATGCGCACGTTCAAAGTGCTCCTGCACTTTAGTATTCCGCAGATCCTGTGCTCCACCCTTCGGGCCGTGCATGCGCACGTTCAAAGTACTCCTGCACTTTGGTGCGTTTTTTTGAGCCCGCCATGGGAAAGCCCGGCTCAGTGTTTACTCAATTGCAAACACTTCGCCATTGACCGCACTGAAAATCACCTTGCCATCGGCTATAGCCGGTGATGAGAAGATTTTCTGATCCACTTTATAACGCCAGAGAACCTGGGCCCGCTCGGTATTCATGGCATACAGATTGCCGTCAGTGCTGGCAATATACACACTATCCGACGCAATCACCGGTGAGGAGAAAACCGGGCCATCTGTCTGGTATTCCCAGATACGACCACTCTGTTTTGCGTCATAGGCATAGATGTAATTGTCGGTGCTACCGAAGTACACCACACCGTCATAAACCGCCGGTGAAGAGAAGATTTTACCGGCGGTTTTCTTTTTCCAGCGCAACTGACCGGTGTTGATATTGATGACGTGAATATACTTGTCATCTGCGCCGATATAAATGTGATCATCGTAGATACTGGCGGAAGAATACACCGGATGACGCACTTCATATCGCCACTGACCCTGACCGGTTTTTTTATTGATCGCACGCACATAGCCATCCAGTGTGCCCACAAACAACATGGCGCTGCTTACCGCCGGTGTGCTGTAAATAATACCGCCGGCATTGAAACGCCATTTCTCAGCACCGGTATTTGCATCCACCGCATACAGGTGCTTGTCCTGACCGCCGAAATACACCACGCCATTATCAACCATGGGTGCGGTGTACAACTTGCCATTGGTGCGGAACTTCCATTTCTCCTGCTGCGTTGCAGTATCAACCGCATACAGATAACCATCCCAGCTGGCGATATACAGTGTACCGTCAACCACCGCAACCGGGGCTTCCACATTGGCCCCTGTTTCAAATGACCATTTCACATGGCCGTCGTTCAGGTCCAGTGCATACACGGTGCCGTTATTCGCCCCCAGATACACTGTGCCATCGGCAACAATCGGTGAAGAATAGGATTTATCCGGTGCTGAATATTTCCACACCAGGCGTTTCATGGTTGTCGGTGCCGACTCGCTGACCACACCTGTGTGCTGCACGTTACCGCGGTACATGGCAGAGCCACCACCACAGGCACTCAGTAGCGCACCTGTAAGAAAAATTAAAGCAAGAGAAAAGCCCTTAATCATATTGCCTCCACTGGCATTGAATTATTATTCGTTTCAGTTAGTTGTGACTGCGTTAATATCGCTGCTGAACTGCTTTTATTGAATGTCATTATAGAATAAATTGTCGGCGCTAGCAGTATACGTAGTCGTTAGTCTTTTGACCAACGACTAACGACTAACGACTAACGACTAAAGACCGATTTATGCACTCAGTCCCCGCCCCGCATTGCACAATAATTCGTAGGATATGGTGCCCACACGACTGGCCACTTCATCTACCGACAGCTGTTGCCCCCAGAGTTCTGCCGAATCACCGCACTGCGCATCAATGCCGCGCAGATCAACCGCCAGTGAGTCCATGGATACCCGACCCAGCAGCTGGCTTAACTGGCCATTGATGATCACCGGTGTGCCACTGGGGGCCATTCGCGGGTAGCCATCACCATAACCCGCATTGACTATACCCACGGGCATTGCCTCGGGGCAGCGCCAGTCAGCGCCGTAACCCACCGTCGCACCTGCGGGCAACTGATTAATGGCAATCAGCTGTGCCTGGAAACTCATTACCGCCCGCAGCCCCAGTGATTCTGCAGACTGTCCCAGCAAGGGCGAGGCGCCATACAGCATAATACCTGGGCGCAACCAGTCTTCAGAGGGATACAGCCCGGCCAGCAGCGCTGCGGAATTGGAAACACTGGTCTCGGCACCCAGCTCGCTGGCCAGAGAGGCAAAGCGCTCCACCTGCTGGCGGTTTAATGCATCCTCGGGCTGATCCGCATTGGCAAAATGCATCATCAGCCCCACCGACTGCACCTGCGGCAACTGATTAAGCCGTGCCCACTGTTCGCTGATATCGGTAAGCTGCAGGCCCAGGCGCCCCATACCGGTGTCGACTTTCAGCCAGGGCTGTATTGGCCGGGCTAATTCGCTGCCGGCCAGCAGATCAATCTGCCAGCTCTGGCTGATTGCCGGCCTGAGTTGATACTCGGCACAGGCCTGTAATTGTTGTGCATCGGCAAAGCCGTGAAACAGGCTAATCGGCTGGTGGATACCCTGCTGACGTAAGGCAATGGCTTCATCCAGCTGGGCTACCGCAAAGCCATCCGCCCCATGCAGCGCACCAGCAACCTGTTGCACACCATGTCCATAGGCATTGGCCTTGATTACCGGCATAATACTGCGTCCCGCAGAGAGCGCCTTCACCCGCGCGAAGTTATGCCGCAACGCATCCAGGTCGATATGCAGCCTGGCCGCGCGATGATTACTGCTGAACAGCTGTTCGGCGGGTGTTTCCTGATTCACTTTCCGGGCTCGCTTACTCAAAACCTTCCGAGGAATACATTTCGGGGCTGAAATTTTCAAATTTGGTGAACTGCCCGAGGAAGGTCAGGCGGGTGGTGCCAATCGGGCCATTACGCTGTTTACCCACAATGATCTCCGCGGTGCCCTTATCCGGGCTGTCCGGGTTATAGACCTCATCGCGGTAAATAAACACAATCAGGTCGGCGTCCTGCTCGATCGCACCGGACTCACGCAGGTCCGACATTACCGGGCGTTTATTGGGGCGCTGCTCCAGGCTCCGGTTAAGCTGGGACAGGGCAATCACCGGCACTTCCAGTTCTTTTGCCAGCGCTTTCAGGCTGCGGGAAATTTCCGATATTTCGGTGGCGCGGTTTTCCGAGCCGCTGCCCAGCTGCATCAACTGCAGATAGTCGATCACAATCAGACCCAGGCCATGTTCGCGCTTCAGGCGCCGTGCCCGCGCGCGCAGCTCGGTGGGTGACAGCGCCGGTGTGTCATCAACGAAAATTTTCGCCTCCGATAACAGCGATACCGCCGAGGTAATGCGTGGCCAGTCATCTTCATTCAGCTGGCCGGTACGCAGCCGATGCTGATCGATTCGCCCCATGGAGGAAATCATACGCATCGCCAGTGACTCTGCCGGCATCTCCATACTGAACACCGCCACCGGCACACCCTGGGCGATGGCGGCGTTTTCCGCCATATTCATCGAAAAGGTGGTTTTACCCATCGACGGACGACCCGCCACAATCACCAGGTCACCCTTCTGCAGGCCACTTGTCTGTTCGTCGAAATCCTTGAAGCCGGTAGTTACCCCGGTAAGGGTGCCCTCCTGCTCGAACAGAAAATCAATCTGCTCGACGGTTTTGGTCAGCAGCTGCTTGATGCCCTGAAAGCCCTTGCCACCACGATTGCCCTGCTCGGCTATGGTAAATACCCGCCGCTCGGCCTCGTCCAGTATCTCCTTGCTTTCCCGCCCTTCCGGGTTATAGGCGCTGCCGGCAATGTCGGTACCCACTTCAATCAGCTGACGGAAAATCGAGCGTTCACGCACTATGTCCGCATAGGCACGGATATTCGCCGCACTGGGGGTTTCCTTGGCCAGCTGCCCCAGGTACGCCAGCCCACCGGCGGCTTCCAGTTCATTGGTCTTGCTCAGCTCGTCGGACAGGGTGACCACATCAAACGGCTTATCCGCCGCCTCGAGCCGCGCGATACTGCGGAAAATCAGGCGGTGATCATGACGGTACAGGTCTTCCTCACTGAGGCGATCAGCAATCTGCTCCCAGGCACGCTTGTCCAGCATCAGACCACCCAGCACCGCCTGCTCGGCTTCTATCGAATGGGGCGGCACCCTGAGGCGCTGCGTGCTATCCATTTCGCGGATGGGGTAATCATTGCTGGCAGGATATGTTAGGGAGTCTGGCATGGTGATTTAAAACTTAACTCTTATAAAAATTAATGGTCATTATGCCTGAAAATAATCGGCCAATTCGGCTTTTCGGACATATGCCACAATATATTTAAACTACTGGCAATTGGCAAATAATCCGCGGACATCAGTGTCCCCGCAACAGACAATGCAGAGTCCACTCAGCTGAAACCGGCAGCGCACCGATTTTTCAGGCTGCCACAACGACAACAGCCGGGCATTGCCCGGCTGTTGTCTATAGCGCACGAGATGAAACGCTTATTCTTCGCCGATCACCGTCAGTTTAACTGTGGCATCAACATCAGTGTGCAGGTGAATGTCAATCTCATACTCACCCGCTTCACGCAGTGGACCGGTTGGCATGCGCACTTCTTTCTTTTCAACCGCAACGCCGGCAGCGCTAATCGCATCAGCGATATCCGCGTTACCGATAGAACCGAACAGCTTACCTTCAGCACCCGCTTTGGAGGTAATGCTGATGCTCACTGTATCCAGACTGGCTTTACGCTCCTGCGCAGTTGCCAGTGCTTCGGCTTCTTTTGCTTCGAACTCGGCACGACGTGCTTCCAGCTCTTTAATGTTTTCTTCGTTGGCAATTTTAGCCTTACCGAATGGCAGTAAAAAATTACGTGCAAAACCCGGCTTGACACTCACCACGTCGCCCAGCTTACCCAGACGATCAACTTTTTCTAATAAAATGATATCCATCATTAAACCCTCTATTAAACCTTATGCTAATCAATCAGTGAAAGCGATTAGTGCTGATCAGTGTATGGCAGCAATGCAAGATAACGCGCACGTTTGATTGCAGTAGTCACCTGACGCTGGTACTTGGCTTTTGTACCTGTAATACGCGCAGGAACAATTTTACCGGTTTCGCTGATAAAGTTTTTCAGCAGGTTAAGGTCTTTGTAGTCACACTGGGTAATACCTTCAGCAGTGAAACGACAGAATTTTTTACGACGAAAATAGGCCATGTTTATATCCTCTCAATAAATTAAAGCTGAATTACTCAGCGTCTTCAGCTTCGGCGGATGCTGTGTCTTGTTCAGTATCTGCCCTTTCTGAGTTGTTATCGGCTGTGCGGTTATCAGACTTTCTGCTTTCCTCGTCCTTCAACAGAGGTGAAGGTTCAGTCACAGCTTCTTTCATTTTGATAACCATATTACGCAGTACCGCATCATTGAAACGGAACATGGACTCAAGCTCGGCCAGCTCTTCATTGCCGCACTCGATATTCATTAAAACGTAATGTGCCTTATGGATTTTATTGATTGAATAAGCCATTTGACGACGGCCCCAATCTTCCAGACGATGGATTTTTCCACCATTGGTTTCGATAATGCTCTTATAGCGCTCGATCATTGCGGGCACCTGCTCGCTCTGATCCGGGTGTACCAGAAATACTACTTCGTAATGACGCATACTATGCTCCCTACGGTTAATGCCCTCTGCGATTGCCGGATAGACTGGCTAAACAGTAGAGCAAGGAGTTAAAGATAAAAATATGACAGCGCCACCAGGCGAAATCACACAGGCCGGGCATTTTACGCGGTTTTATCCCATAGCTCAAGCACACACCGTGTATTTCTACTTACGGCCTCGCCTGAACACACCCGAAATACGAAAAAACGCATAACGCGGGCAAGAAAAAATAAATTCCTTTTTATTTCAATGAGTTATGATAGACTAGGGCATATACCTTCAATCAGACAATGGCTTTATCAGAATGGCTGGACGGGGATTTATAAGCCATTTCATCTAACCGGACCAGATCAGACCTCCGCTATAGAACGCAGCGCAACATAAAGACAGTTAGTTTTAAGCTTAGCTATCCTATGATGTGAGCAGAATCAGGCATCTGCGAACTGGCTAAAAGCGACTGGTCTGAATAAAGACTGTACGCGGTGTGCTGTCATTTGCTGAGTCGGCAGCGCCATTATGGGTGCCCGACCGCACCATTAATGATCAGTAATTCATTATTAGTAATAGAATATCGCGATATTGTATTAACATAATTCACACATTAACCTTAACACATTGGTAACAAATCCTGACCAGGATAGCGCCAACCAGTTTAATCGAATCATTGTGACACTTTAAATGAGAGAATCTAGTTTATGAAAACTTTCACAAAAAATGCAAGTGCCCTGGCCATTCTCGCCGCACTGACTGTACCGAGCATGGCTACTGCAGAAGCAACGCTTTACGGCAAGGCACATCTGTCGTTTGGCTCTGTATCTGAAGATGATGGCACTACAGATTCCAGCTCTACTGCCGTTACCTCACACTCCTCACGTGTGGGTGTTAAAGGCAGCGTTGACACAGAAAACACGGCTCAGTTTATCTACAAGTTCGAGTGGGAAGTGGATATGGCTGATGAAAAAGACGCCGAAGAGAACCATATCAAATCACGTTCACAGTATGTGGGTATCAAGGACAGCTGGGGTGAAGTACGCCTGGGTCGTGATAACTCCCCTTATAAAAATGCCGGCAAGAAAAGTGTTGAATTCCTGAGCGACACCTGGGCTGACTTCAATAATATTATCCAAAAGAGCCAGGACACACGTAACGATGATTCGATTGCCTATTGGGGCAAAATCGGCCCGGGCACACTGGGCGTGATGTATGCCGCAGGTGATGATGATTATGACCAACCTAATGATGTTGATCCAGCGACAGAAGCTGAAAACTTTGGCGAATCTACAAGCATCGCCTATGACATGAAACTGGGCAATATCGCCTTTGCGGTTGCAACACAGACCCTCAGCGATGCAGGTGATACTGCTGGCAACGATGAAACCGGCACCAAGCTGGGTTTCGGTTACACCATGGGCAGCACCCAGCTGGGCCTGATGTATGAAACGGTGGATGATGATGCCAACACAATCGATAACAAAAACACCCTGTTCTCTGTCAAGCACGGCCTGAACAAAACTGACAGCATTATTTTCGAATACGGCATGAAAGACCAGCAGGGAGAGGCGGATGATGCCACCATGACAGCACTGGCCTATAAGCACAAAATGGGTAAGGGTCTTGAACTCTACGGCCTGTATGCAAACGGGGCTGACGGCGGTCTGAACGACAACTCGAAACTGGCCGGTGACAGCTCGGTGCTGGTACTGGGTATGGTTGCTGCGTTCTAGACAGCTGTTCGATACAACCTGCAGTGCATATTGTGCTGCAGGTTTTTTTTGGCCTGATAATTATAAAAACAGGACTCCTGCAGACTGGTCACCTGCATTAGCACCTTGCGACTGGGGTGCTTTTTTGCTTATATAGAAAATCATCCTGCTGGCAATTGCCAGATCATAACCCCATATACCCATCTGTATCAGTCGTAATCAGGCACGTCGCCAGCTGGTAACACCCGCCTTGTCTTCAAGCTCTGTTCCCTGGGCTTTTAGCTCATCACGAATACGATCCGCTTCACCCCAGTTTTTATCTGCCTTGGCCTGTGTACGCTGCGCAATCAGTTCATCGATCTGCTGATCACTCAAGCCGTCATTGCTGTTAGCGGTATTTTATATCTATATTTGTCAATGTTTTACATTACCAAAAGTCGATGCGATCAGGCGTTCAATAACTTAGCAAAATAACCAGGTGAGGATTTATGAGCTATTTTATCTAACCCGGCTTATCTAACCCAGCCTGGAGAAACGCCTGCTATACACCCAGCCTGGCTGAAAACGGCCAATTTCAGGCAACAGCGGCAGCCTGGGCAATTAGCCTGCAGAGCAGGACCAAGCATCCGTGAATTGTCTACCCCCACTGAATACAGATCGTCCGGCGTATTATCTATCACCGGTCGATTCTTAATAGCCGTTGGCACTATTAATGATCACTGTAATATCAACAACATATTTTATTAACACAATCTGCACACAACATTAATATGTTGGTAACAAATCATGACTAGCATAGCGCCATCGAAATTAATCAAATCATTTGTGACCACCTAGAGGAAAATTAGTTTATGAAAACTTTCACAAAAAACGCGACAGCCCTTGCTATTTTAGCTGCACTTGCAGCACCCGGCATTGCCTCAGCTGAAGCGACGCTTTACGGCAAAGCACACCTTTCATTTGGTTCTGTATCAGAAGATGATGGCACAAATGATACCAGCTCTACAGCGGTTACATCCCATGCTTCTCGCGTAGGCATTAAAGGCACAATGGATACCGATGGCTCAGCCAAGGTGATCTACAAGTTTGAGTGGGAAGTTGATATGGCTGATGAGAAAAATGCATCTGACAACAATATCAAATCACGTTCACAGTTTGTGGGCATCAAAGACAGCTGGGGCCAGGTTCGCATTGGCCGTGACGACTCACCTTACAAGCTGGCTGGCAAGAAAAATGTTGAATTCCTGAGCGACACCTGGGCAGACTTCAATAACATTATTGATAAGGGCCAAGACACACGAAATGATGACTCGATTGCCTACTGGGGCGATATCGGACCGGGCAAACTCGGTGTGGCATATGCCGCAGGCGACGATGATTATGACCAAGATAATGAAGTTGATCCAGCAACAGAAGCTGAAAACTTTGGCGAATCTACCAGCATCGCCTATGACATGAAGATGGGTAACATCGGTTTCGCACTGGCAACTCAAACCATCCAGAAATCTACGACTAATGATGAAACCGGCACCAAATTCGCTTTCGGTTATAAAATGGGCGATACCAAGCTGGGCCTGATGTATGAGACGGTTGATGATGATGACAACTCAATCGACAACAAAAATACCTTCGTTAGTGTTAATCACAGCCTGAGCAAGACAGACAGCATCGTATTTGCCTATGGTACTAAAGACACAGGTGCAGCAGATGATGCTACGATGACAGCACTTGCCTATAAGCACAAAATGGGTAAAGGCCTTGAGCTTTACGGTCTGTATGCAGATGGTGCTGATGATGGTCTGAAGGGCGCGTCTAAACTGGCAGGTGACAGCTCTGTTATCGTTGCCGGTATGGTAGCCAAGTTTTAATTGTGACTGCAGCATAACTCCGGGGCAGGCAACAGCCTGCCCCGGAGCTAGTCATAACTATAAAGATAAGACTCCTGCAGACTGGTCATCTGCATTAGCACCTTGTTAACACAGGTGCTTTTTTGCGTAAACCTTTAACCGTTATATTAACCAGACTCAATCCCGAATCAGGCACGTCGCCAGCTGGTTTCCCCGGCCTTGTCTTCCAGTTCAATCCCCTGATCTTTTAGCTCATCACGAATACGGTCCGCCTCACCCCAGTTTTTATCTGCCTTGGCCTGTGTGCGCTGTGCAATCAGCTCATCAATCTGCTGATCGCTCAAACCGCCACTGCTATTACCCGCGCTTTTCAGATAGGCTTCAGGGTCTTCCTGCAACAAGCCCAGTATGCTACCCAGGTGTTTCAGTGTTGCCGCCAGTGACGAGGCTCGCGCACTGTCACTGACTTTTAGTTTATTAATCTGGCCAGCCAGGTCAAACAGCACCGCAATCGCTTCGGAGGTGTTGAAATCTTCATTCATCGCCACCTGGAAACGGCTGACATACTCATCGGACGCGCTGTCCATCTCACCGATTTCAATCTCACGCAGGGCATTATATAAACGGCTCAAAGCGGCACCGGCACTGTCCAGCATCTGGTCTGAATAATTCAGCGGGCTGCGGTAATGGCTGGCCAGAATAAAGTAGCGCACATCTTCCGCGCGGTAGCGTTCGAGTATTTCACGCACAGTGAAAAAATTACCCAGCGACTTGGACATCTTTTCATCATCGATGCGCACAAAGCCATTGTGCATCCAGGTGTGAACAAACTTTTCACCGGTGGCCGCTTCGGATTGCGCGATTTCATTTTCATGGTGCGGGAACTGCAGATCCTGGCCACCACCGTGAATATCAAAGGTGTTTCCCAGGCAGCAGGTCGACATGGCAGAACATTCAATATGCCAGCCAGGCCGACCCTTTCCCCAGGGCGATTCCCAGAAAGGTTCGCCTGGCTTGGCGGCTTTCCACAGGACAAAATCCAGCGGATCATCCTTGAACTCATCCACCGCAATGCGTTCACCGGCGCGTAGCTCATCGGTTTTCTTGCCAGAGAGCTTGCCGTAATTTTCAAATTTGCTCACGTCATAATAGACATCGCCATTTTCTGCCGCATAGGCATAACCTTTTTGTTGCAGCACAGTAATCATTGCAATAATTTCCTGCATCGAGGTGGTGGCTCGCGGCTCTTCGTCCGGCGGCAATACGCCCAGTGCTTCAGCATCCTCGTGCATGGCCTGGATAAAGCGCTCGGTCAGCTGGTTAAAATCCTCGCCTTTTTCATTGGCGCGCTGAATAATTTTGTCATCAATATCGGTGACATTACGCACATAAGTGACGTCATAACCCAGCGATCTGAAATAGCGCGTGACCATATCGAACACCACCAGCACCCGCGCGTGACCCAGGTGACACAGGTCGTATACGGTCATGCCGCAGACATACATGCGAACCTTGCCGGGGGTAATCGGTTTAAATTCTTCTTTCTGACGGGTGTAACTGTTATAAATTTTTAGCATTTGCTTACTTTGAAAACGAATTGAAAGGCCGGGTTGATAGTGTGACTACAAACATAGTCGGTTATTATACAGTGGTTTTAAGCTTCTCGCTTTTCATTTGGAGAACCCCTATGGTAAAAGTCTTATTCGTCTGCATGGGCAATATTTGCAGGTCACCCACCGCCGAAGGTGTGTTTCGGCACGTCGTCAGACAGGCCGGTCTTGCCGATAAAATCCACACCGACTCTGCCGGCACCCATGCCTACCACATCGGCGAGCCACCGGATTCCCGTGCGCAGCAAACCGCCCGCAGTCGAGGTATAGAACTCGGTGACCTGCGCGGCCGCAAGGTTGAAGCCGCTGATTTCCAGCAGTTTGATTACGTGCTGGCGATGGATCACAACAATCACGCCGACCTGCAACAGGTTGCCGGCAGCAATACAGACAATCTACATATGTTCCTGCAGTTTGCAGAAAATTTTGACGACCAGGAAGTGCCCGACCCCTATTACGGCGGCGAACAGGGTTTCGAGCATGTGTTTGATCTGGTGGAAGACGCCTCTGCCGGCCTGCTGGCGCATATCCGCAAACAGCACGGTTTATAACCCATAAGTCCGCAAATGCACGCACTAAAGTGCAGGAGCACTTTGAACGTGCGAATGCACGGCCCGAAGGGTGGAGCACATGGATGTGCGGAATAAATGACAGCTCCTGCGCATCCATGCACGTCAACGCAAATTTTGCGTAGGTTGGGGTGAGGAACGAACCCCAACATCAGTCAATTTGATCCAGGTCGTTGGGGTTCCTGCGTCACCCCAACCTACAGGCTTGTATCTTTTCAGGCAGATCAACCTGTACGACACACACCGGATCCGTTTCACTTGATCCGGCCTGCATATAGATTTGCGTTTATTCGCGTGCATTTGCGTTGTTTGCGTTTTCTTTTCAGGCATGTCGCTACCGACATCCCTGCCTCTCACGGAATACCGTACTTCACTTCCTGTACATCTCCGCTGCCGGCGTCCTGCCTCCCGCGGAATACCGTACATCCTGTACATAAAAAGCCACTCGATTGAGTGGCTTTTTATGTTTTCTACTTCAGCTAATAAACAACGACCTGATCAGGAAGGAAACTCCCAGGGCTTGCGTTCGGTTTTTTCTGCCGAGGCAGTCTGTGTTTTATCCTGTGTCGTGGGTTTATCTTCCCTGTTTGCTGTATCTGCACTGGCAGTCTTAGCCTGGCCGTCTGCCGGGGGCTTTTTCTCTGCCACTGGCGCAGACCCGGCTGACTGATCCGCCGCGGGCTTAAACTCCCATGGTTCAGCTTGTTTAGCTTGCGGCCTGGCACTGGCAGCCGGCTCGGCTTTAGATTCGGACTTTTCCACTGCCGGCTTCTCAGCAACTGGTGCGGCTGGCTTTGCTGCCGTATCAGTGCTGGCAGCGGCTTGTGGCTTATTATCTGCTGCCTTTTGCGACGTGTTATCAGCGGGTTTTGCCTCGGTTTTTACATCCGCCTGGGCTGCTGATTCGTTAGTTGCTGGACGCGCCTGCGGCTTATTCCCGGATCCCGAGTCTGCCCTGGCATCTGATCGGCTGTCCGACTTTGTCTCTGCCTTCGGCTCGCTACCCGCGGCAGGCGCGTCGGCCTTTGCTGGTACTGGTTTGTCGACCCCGGAAGACTTCTCTTCAGAACTGGACGAACGACCCTGTGGTGACTTTTTCTCAGACTGCTTATCCGCTGGTTTATCTGCAGCAGATTGGTCAGCTGCTTTATCTCCCACCTTTTCAGCGGTCTTTTGAGTTGATGCGTCTGCGGCTTTATCTTCAGCTTTATCGGCAGCCTTTTCAGTCGACTTGCCCTGTGCTTTCTCGGACGATCTCTGCGCTGGCCTGTCGGCAGATTTCTCTGCTGTTACCGGCTTATCCTGCTGTGCCGATTCAGCAGACGGGTCGGCTGACGACTGCTGCTCATTCTGTGGGCGGGTATCGGTACGGCTACGGCGGCGACCACGTCCACGACGGTTGCCACGGCGACTACGTGATTCCTGCTGCTCTGTTGAATCGCTCTGCTTTGATTCCACGGCTGCATCGTTGCTTTGCACCGCTTCCTGTGCGTCCTTATCCCTGGTCGGCCTGTCCTTTGCTGCTTCACGTCTGGGCTTACGTTCGGTTTGCTTGCGACTGTCTTTTTTAGCGCTGCTATCCTGGCGAGAGTCCTGGCGACTATCGGAACGGCTGTCCTGCTGGTTGCCGCTGTCCTGACGATTCTGACGACTGTTGCGACTCTTATCAGCACGACTATCACTGCGACTGTCACTGCGCTTGCCTGTGCGTCGCGTATTGCGGCTATCTGCCGTGCGCTCTGTACGCTTGCCCCTGCTACTGGCTGAGGGTTTCTTTTCTTCCTCGCTTTCGTCGGCACCAAACAGGGCCTTGAATAAACGCGGAATCAGGCCCAGTGCGGGTGTTTCCTGTGGCGCTTTCTGCGCGACTTTCTTTTCCACCACCGGCGCTGGCTGCGCAGGCGTTACCGACTGTACTGCGGGCTTTTCCGCAACGCTGGTATTATCGGCTTCACGGCTGGGTAAATACACTGCTTCTTCGTGATCCGCCAGGTCATAGGACTTGGTGTCCTCATAGGCCTGACTTTCCGAAATACGCACTCGAGTCACTTCGTAGTGCGGTGTCTCCATCGACTTGTCGGCAATGAAAGAGATTTCCACGCCGGTACGGGTTTCAATCTCAATCAGGTCGCGACGTTTTTCATTAAAGATAAAGGTCGAGACTTCAACCGGCACCTGGATTATCACACGACCGGTATGTTCTTTAAGTGCTTCTTCCTCGGCGATACGCAACAGCGAGAGAGACAGAGATTCGATATTACGGATGGTGCCATAGCCATTACAACGCGGGCAGACAATCTGTGTCGCCTCACCTAGTGATGGGCGCAGACGTTGACGCGACATTTCCAGCAGACCGAAACGGGAAATACGGCCCACCTGCACACGGGCGCGGTCCATTTTCAGGGCATCCCGCAGACGGTTTTCAACCGCACGCTGGTTTTTATTTGCCATCATGTCGATAAAGTCGATCACCACCAGTCCACCCAGGTCACGCAGGCGTAACTGGCGTGCGATTTCATCGGCCGCTTCCAGGTTGGTATTGGTGGCGGTTTCCTCGATATCACTGCCCTTGGTGGCACGTGCCGAGTTGATATCGATCGAGATCAGCGCTTCGGTATGATCGATCACGATCGCGCCACCGGAGGGCAGGCTGACTTCACGCTGATAAGCCGATTCAATCTGGCCTTCGATCTGGTAACGGTTAAACAGTGGAATGCTGTCGTCCTGGTACAGCTTCAGCTTGCGCTGGCTGTTGGGCATCACCTGTTTTACGAAGTCTTCGGCGGTTTTATAGACATCCGGGTTATCAATCAGGATTTCACCGATATCTTCGCGGAAGTAATCACGCAGTGCGCGGATAATCACATTGCTTTCCTGGTAGATCAGGAAAGGTGCATCACGTTCCTCTGCCGCCTTTTCAATCGCATTCCACACCTGCACCTGGTAATCCATATCCCATTGCAGTTCTTCCGTGGCACGCCCCACACCGGCGGTACGCACGATCAGGCCCATGCCCTGTGGAATTTCCAGGCCATTCATGGCTTCGCGGATTTCTTTACGGTCATCACCTTCGATGCGGCGGGACACACCACCGGCGCGCGGATTATTTGGCATCAGCACCAGATAACGCCCGGCCAGCGAGAGGAAGGTGGTCAGGGCCGCGCCCTTGTTGCCACGCTCTTCCTTGTCGACCTGAACTATAACCTGCTGGCCTTCCTTGATCGCGCTGCGAATATCGGGGCGACCGGAGGCATTGCGGGCTTCTTCGGTAAAGTAGCTGCGGGAGATTTCCTTGAAGGGTAAAAAGCCGTGGCGTTCGGCGCCATAGTCAACAAAGGCGGCTTCCAGGCTGGGTTCAACCCGGGTAATCGTACCTTTGTAGATACTGGCTTTTTTCTGTTCGCGAGAGGCGACTTCGATATCCAGATCGTAGAGCTGCTGACCATCGACCATGGCCACGCGAGTCTCCTCTTTCTGGAGTGCGTTTATAAGGATTCGTTTCATTGGAATGTAAACCTAGTGTAGATTGACACCCTGATCCTGACTGCAACGGTAGATAGCCGGGCTGCTGCTGAATGGCGCCGGTGACTTCACCGGGCTTGGCCATAAGCATCAGGTAAACAGCCATCACCCACTCCTGCAGTGAGACGGACGGCTGAAATGCATTGTGATGCAAGCCGGTCACCCTGGGAGTGTGCAGTTGTTTGATTAAATGATTGATCAGAGAAAATGTCATGATTTGTTAGTTTGTTGTGGCAGATTTACGGCTCTGTCGCACCATCTTGGGTTTATAGCTTGTCGCATAAACCCGGATTCTTTGTTAACTCCGGCAGGTTTTAATGCCCTGAGTGCCCCAAAATAGTCCACCCTGCTCACAAAGTGATCAAATGATAACTACAAACGTGCTGTAAGTTATTGATTTTACGGGCGAATAAAAAACTTCTATTTGCGGAACAGATACAGTCTTACAAATTGCAGCAAGCGGGTCAAGCTTTGTTATGATACGCCCATGACAGAATCAGCCCAGCACAGTGTACAACTCGTTGAAATCGGTGCCCGCAACCACCAGCAACGACTCGATAACTTCCTCCTCAGCCAGCTCAAGGGCGTCCCCAAAAGCCGTGTTTACAAGCTGCTACGCAGCGGCCAGGTGCGGGTCAACAAGGGGCGCAAAAAGGCGGATTACCGTTTGAATCAAGGCGATGTGGTGCGTATTCCGCCGGTGCGCATGGCGCAGGCCGATGAAGGCCTGGCACCCGCATCCCTGCTGCAGCAGGTCAATCAGTCGGTGATTTTTGAAGACGCAGATCTGCTGGTGCTGAACAAGCCCGCCGGCCTGGCGGTGCACAGCGGCAGCAATGTGCGTTTCGGTGTGATCGAAATACTGCGCCAGGCACGGCCGGATGCGGAGATGCTGGAGCTGGTGCACCGTCTCGACCGGGAAACCTCCGGCTGCCTGGTGATTGCCAAGTCACGCCCTGCACTGAATCAGCTGCACCAGCATTTTCGCGATGACGACAGCGGCATGCAGAAAATCTACCGTGCGATCGTGATGGGTCGCTGGCAGGGCGGTGAGCAGCTGGTGGACCAGCCACTGTTAAAAAACTCATTGCGCGGCGGTGAACGCATGGTAGAGATCAATCCCCAGGGCAAACCGGCGCGCAGCCTGTTTACCCCACTGGAATACAGGGATCGGCTCAGCCTGATGGAAGTAAAACTGTTTACCGGGCGCACCCACCAGATTCGCGTACATGCACAGTCGCTTGGCCACCCGGTGGCCGGCGACAGAAAATACGGTGATAACCCGTTTAACCAGCAGCTGCGGGAAGCCGGATTCAAACGCATGTATTTACATGCCAGCCAGCTCACTTTTTCTTTGGGACAACAGCGCTATGATATCCACGCACCGCTGGATAGCGAATGGCAGACACTGCTAGGGTACCTCTGAACAATGCTGATATGTCTCTGCGAGCCCTGAAGCGTGCAGCTACAAGGCGTGCTTCGCAGTGAATGGCCAGGTCCTTCGCAAGAAGCACAACACCGTAGATGTGCGCTTCAGGCCTCGCCCTGCGGGGCTTACAGGTGTGCCCGCACTCTGCGTTAGCGTTTTTCACCAGGCTTCAGCATGCTTTCAAAACGCCGCCTTGATTGCGAACACACCTGTAAGCCAGAGATATGTCATCATTATTCAGAGGCACCCTAGACACGGCACTGTCATAACAACCATTTAAGGTACCTGGATTACACCTGCATCAAAACTCCCCGCTGGATACCGGAAAACCATGATCAGATTGAAGCTCTCGCCCATCAAGCAAGCTATTAGCAGAATGACCTGCGCCATTGCCCTGGCATTCTATTGCACCCTCGGTACATTATTACCACTGACGCAGAGTGCAGCGGAAAACGGGGTAACTGACTGCCGCCAGATCAGCGATGATACACAGCGCCTGCAGTGTTACGAAAGCCAGGACCCACTAAACAACCACCTCACCAATACAGTACTCGACGAACGCTTACAGCAGGAGCAGTCCACCCTGGATAACAGCTTCAGCTTTACCGCGCATCGCCCCACCTATATTCTGCCCCTGACCTATATGGACACACCCAATAGCGAGCCATTTTCGGGCACGGAGTTGCCACTGGAAAACGGCACCGAGATGGATAACCTGGAAGCCAAATTCCAGATCAGTTTCCGCGTACCCATTATCAATAATTTTCTCATTAAAAACAGCCAGCTCTGGTTTGCCTATACCCAGCTCTCCCTGTGGCAGCTGTATAACCGCGACAATTCCTCGCCGTTTCGGGAAACTAACCATGAACCGGAAATAATCTGGTCCTTTCTTATTAACCGCGGTTTCGGTGAAGTGAAGCTGACTCATTTATCCGTAGGACTGAACCATCAGTCAAATGGACAATCTGAACCTCTGTCGCGCAGCTGGAACCGCCTGTTCGTGAGCAGCGTACTAACCTACGATCACTGGGTGCTTGAATTGCGTCCCTGGTATCGCCTGCCGGAACTGTCCGGTGACGATGACAACCCGGATATTCAGGATTATCTGGGGCACTTCGATTTAAGAATTGGGCAGAAAAAGCAGGATCACCAGTTATCCACCCTGCTAAGAGGCACGGTCAGCGGCGGCGAACTGCGCGCGTTTTATGAAATCGGTTACAGTTTTTCAATTAACCGTAAATTCCGCGCCTATGTACAGTATGTCAGTGGCTACGGCGAATCACTGATTGATTATAACCACCGCAACCAGCGGCTCAGTTTCGGCATTATGCTGAATGACTGGTTTTAGCCGTTTACAATCAGTTAGAATGCAGTATCCAACACTGGCCAAACAGATTAGATGAGACCATGCAAAAGACATTCAGAACCATCTCCCTCAGCCTGTTAGTTTCCCTTGCCACCACACCGGCGTATGCACTAGATTTCCTCGAGTCCTATCAGCTGGCAGTGGAAAACGACCCGGATATACTTGCGGCACAGTATGATTATCAGTCCACACTGCAAACCCGCTCGCAGTCCCGCTCATCACTGCTGCCCAATATTGACCTGGATATTTTCGGCTCACGCACCGAACGGGATGGTGCCTCACTGATGACTACAACGACCGGGGATTACGAGACTACCGGTTACACCCTGTCACTCAGCCAGTCTATTTATAATCACGGGCTGCATTTGCAACTGGAACAAACCGACCTGTCAATTGCCGCCGCGGCCACCAATTATTCTGCACAGCAACAGGCGCTGATCGTGCGCGTGGCCGAAGCCTATTTCAATGTTCTGTCAGCCGAAGACACCCTGGCCTTTGCCACGGCCGAGAAGAAAGCCATAGGCGAACAACTCGAACAAACCCGCCAGCGTTTTGAAGTGGGCCTGATTGCCATCACCGATGTAAAGGAATCACAGGCGCAATACGACCTGTCGGTTGCCGCGGAAATCCAGGCACAGAACCAGGTACACACCAGCCGCGAAACCCTACGCACCATTATTGGCAGCTACCCGCAGAAACTCGACCAGCTCGACAGTGAGTTACCACTGCTGGTGCCCGAGCCTGCGGATATCGATAAGTGGGTAGCCACCTCAAAAGAAAATAACCTGGCGCTTAAATCGGCACAGTATGCCCTGGAGATCGCGCAGACACAGATTGGCATCGACCGCTCGGGGCACTACCCTTCACTGCATCTTAACCTGTCTCGCGATGACAGCAGCACCGACACCGATACCACGACGATCGACACTGAAGATACGCGCCTGATGCTTAACCTGAATATACCCATTTATTCCGGCGGTTTGACCAGTGCAAAAACCCGTCAGGCGGTGGCGCAGAAAGAACGCGCCCGCTCGTTACATGAACGTGAGCTGCGCAACGCGGTAAAATCGGCACGGGACAGTTACCTGGGAATCAGCGCATCGATTGCCCAGGTAAAAGCTTTCAATCAGGCACTGGTATCAACACAGACCGCCTACGAAGCCAGCCAGGCCGGTTTCGAGGTAGGCACCCGTACTGCGGTGGAAGTGCTTTCGGTACTGCGCGAACAGTTCCGCGCAGAACGTGACTATGCACGCTCACGCTATGACTATATTTTAAATATTTTACGTTTAAAACAGGCAGCGGGGATTTTATCTGAAGATGATGTGGTGCAGATCAACCAGTGGCTAACCAGCTGAACACAGCATCCTGTGAAACATTTTCATCCCAACACGTAAAAAACAATGAGTGACCAACGCCCCTATCAGCTGTTAATTTTCGACTGGGACGGCACCCTGATGGACTCGGTAGCACGCATCGTCGACTGCCTGCGCATTGCCAGTGACTCGGTACTTGGTCCAGCGAATCGCAGCACTGATGAACTCAAGGACGTGATTGGCCTGGGGCTCAATGAAGCCCTGCGCCAGCTACACCCGAACTGCACCAACACACAGCTACAGGCCATGGCGGATGCCTACCGTTACCAGTATATGCAGGTTAACCAGACGACTTCCAGACTGTTTCACGGGGTCGAAGACCTGCTGCAGCGTCTCGAGCAACAGGGCTACTGGCTGGCGGTAGCCACCGGTAAGGGCCGCGAGGGACTGGACCAGGTGCTGCAAATCACCGGCCTCACAGATCGCTTTCACTGCACCCGCTGCGCATCGGAAACCTTCTCCAAACCGCACCCACTGATGCTGGAAGAAATCCTGCGACAAACCGGGCTGGATGCACGTGAGGCGCTGATGATCGGTGATACCGAATACGATATGGAAATGGCCAGAAACGCACAGATGGATCGACTCGGTGTCAGCTATGGCGTACACCCGGTTGAACGCCTGCACAAGCACCAGCCCATAGGCTGTCTGGATGACATCAATCAGCTCGATGATTTTCTCAAACAGTTTAGCCAGCAACGGGTGTGCTGAAAAACATGCCAGACAACACACTGCTACAATAATAAAGCAAGTCCATAAACCAACACAGCGGAAGCATTTATGAGCGACTCGAACAACTGGGAAAAAGACGTCCTGATCTCAATTGCCACTGAAGGCATTAAAGAACAGAAACGCAGCCGTCGCTGGGGCATCTTTTTCAAGCTACTCACCTTCGCCTACCTGGTCGCTATTTTTATTTTTATCAATTCCAGCAGCCAGGATGTACACATTCAAAAGAGTGGCAAACACACCGCACTGGTTGATCTGCATGGCATTATTGCACCCGATGCGGAAGCCAGTGCAGACAATATTATCACTGCGTTGCGTAATGCTTTTGAAGATAAAAAAACCGCCGGCGTGATTCTGCGCATTAACAGCCCCGGTGGCAGTCCGGTGCAGTCCGGTTATATTTACGATGAAATACTGCGCCTGCGTGAAAAACATCCCGACACGCCGCTGTATGCCGTGGTCACCGACATCTGTGCCTCCGGCGGTTATTATGTCGCTGCCGCCGCAGAAAAAATCTATGCAGACCAGGCGAGTATTGTCGGCTCAATCGGTGTACGCATGGATAATTTCGGTTTTGTTGAAGCGATGAAAAACCTGGGCATCGAAAGACGCACCATCACCGCCGGTGAAAACAAGGCGCTGCTTGATCCATTCGCGCCGGAAAACCCTGATGTCACCGCACATATGAAAGGCCTGCTCAGCAATGTGCATCACCAGTTTATCAATGCGGTAAAACAGGGTCGTGGCGAACGCCTGAGAGAAGTTGAAGGCATGTTCAGTGGCCTGATCTGGACCGGTGACCAGAGCGTGGAACTCGGCCTGGTGGATGAGCTGGGCAGTTCCAGCATGGTGGCACGTGAAGTATTCGATGCGGAAAACATCGTTAACTTCACCGTACAACCGGATTTTTTCGAGCGCTTTTCACGGGGCATAGGCGCGCAGATTTCCAGCCTGCTGCTTGAGCAAAGTAACAACGTACATTTACGTTAAACTTAACGCTTAGCCCTGAAAAAAAGCCGCGGCAGTGATGACGTGGCTTTTTTTACGCGTTTTAGATTGCAATGGCTCAGGACGACTCGACCCCATACGCAGCGTAACCAGCCTGGCCTCCGATAAAGACCAGATTGCCTCCCATAATGATTCAAAAGAAATTCAGAAATAAAGCCCAAGACTGTGATTTTATTAAAAAAATAATCTGTATCTGCTAGCGAGAGTGGATGCTTCGGTCTATGCTCTATCTACTCATTTGCGTATCTGGCAGTAGAGCGCGACATAATAAGAACACCAATCGGGGGGTTAATGAAGCAGGCATTCTGGAAAAAAGACTGGGTCACCGGTCTTGCCATATGCATTGTGGTGATTTCACTGGGAAGAGCCGGCCTGTTCGATAGCCTGGAGCGCAATGCGTATGACCTGGGGGTGCAGGCTTCCTCACAGAACGCCAGCGACAAGGTCGCGGTGATTGCGATTGACGATGAGAGCATCGCCAATATCGGTCGCTGGCCCTGGTCGCGCAATGTACATGCCGAGATGCAACAGCTTCTTACCGAGGGCGGTGCCAAAGTCATTGCACAGAGCGTGTTTTTTGTCGAGCCACAACTCGATCCCGGGCTGATGCATATCCAGCAACTGCTGCAATTTTATGCCAACAGCGAACTGCTGCAGCTCAACCAGAAGAACCAGGCGATCAGCGCCGATATTGCCGAGCTGGGCAATCGCCTGCTAACCGCGGAAAAAGACCTGAACAGCGACCAGACCCTGGCCAACAGCCTGCGCGCCAGCGATAATGTGATACTCGCGATGCAGATGAAAAACGACAAACCCATCGGCCGCCCGGACACCTCGCTTCCCGATTACGTCAGTCGTAACCAGTTACTGAATATAAAGAACAACCCCGCCACCAACCCCGATAATGCCATGCCGTTACCGGTATCAGAAATTCTTTACCCGATTGAACTGCTGGGGCGTGAAGCCGACAGCATTGGCGCATTGTCCACCTACCGTGAAGCCGACGGCAGTATTCGCTCCGAACCACTGGTGCTCGATTACTACAACCAGATGTACCCGTCCCTGTCACTGCAGATTGCCATGCGCAGCCTGAACCTTGGCCCGGATGATGTAGTGGTTAACCTGGGGGAAAGTGTGCAACTGGGTGGACTGACTATCAAAACCAGCCCCAACCTGCTGATGAATACCTTTTTCTACAGTAACAGTAACGGCCCGGTGTTCCCGGTGGATTCATTCTATGACGTGCTCGCTGGTAAAATTCCCGCCAGCAAATACAAAGGCAAAACCGTACTGATTGGTGCCACCGCAGTGGGTGTCGGCAGCAGCATGATCACACCGATCAGTTCCAGTATGGCCCCGGTGCTGACACTGGCGCATTCGGTTTCCAGCATTCTTAACGAAGACTTTTTTATCCAGCCGCAATGGAGCCGCCAGGCGATTATTGGTATCACCCTGGGCATTGCGCTGTACATTATCCTGCTGCTGCCACGCATGAATGCGGGTCTGTCCACCACCCTCAGCCTGATCATACTGAGCGCACTGCTGGTTACCCATTACACACTGATGACCAGCCACGGCCTGTGGCTGCAGCTGATGAACCCGGCGGTGTTACTGGTGGCCGGCCATATACTGATAACCTCAAAGCGTTACCTGGTCACCGAAAAAGGCAAGCTGGCACTGGATGCGGAATCCGCAGAAACCAATCGTATGCTGGGCTTATCCCTGCAGGGTCAGGGCCAGCTGGATGCGGCATTTGAAAAATTCCGTCGCCTGCCAAAATCCAGTGAAAAACTGGAGCTGCTATATAACCTGGCACTGGATTTCGAACGCAAGCGCGTCTTCAATAAAGCGGTTTCGGTGTATCAGATGATTAGCGAACTCAACCCGAAATTCCGCGATGTCAAAGAGCGCAGCTACCGTGCCGAGGCGATGGATGCCAGTGTGATTCTGGGCGGTGCGTCTGCCTCCTCGCGCGGACTCAGGCTGGATAAAAAAGGTTTCGAGAAACCTATGCTGGGTCGTTATGCGGTTGAGAAAGAAATCGGCAAGGGCGCCATGGGCTCGGTGTACCTGGGGCGTGACCCGAAAATCGCACGTATTGTGGCGATTAAAACCATGGCCCTGGCCCAGGAGTTCGAGGAAGATGAACTGCAGGAAGTGAAAGCACGCTTTTTCCGCGAAGCGGAAACCGCAGGCCGCTTAAGCCATCCCAATATCGTCACCATTTATGATGCCGGCGAAGAGCACGACCTGGCCTATATCGCCATGGAGTACCTCAAGGGCCATGACCTGGTGCGCTACAGCAAACCAGACAATCTGCTGCCGGTGATCAAGGTGATGGATATCATCCGCCGCGCCGCTGAAGCCCTGCACTATGCACATCAGCAGAATGTGGTGCACCGTGATATCAAGCCGGCCAATGTGATGTACGAAGCGGAAACCGATGGCCTGAAAATTACCGACTTCGGCATCGCCCGCATCACCGACTCCAGCAAAACCAAAACCGGCATGGTACTGGGAACCCCATCCTATATGTCGCCGGAACAGCTGTCCGGTAAAAAGGTGGATGGCCGCTCCGACCTGTTCTCGCTGGGAGTCATGATGTTCCAGCTGGTCACCGGCCGCTTGCCGTTCCAGGGTGAATCCATGGCTACACTGATGTTTAAGATTGCCAATGAGCCCCACCCCAAACCGGATACCATCCGCCCTGAACTGCCACGCTGCGTCACGGTAATTATTAACCGTGCACTGGCCAAGGACCCGGAAAAACGCTACCAGACCGGCGCACAGATGGCATCCGACCTGCGTAAATGCATGCAGCTGGCGGCCATGCAGAAGAAGGCTGAGCAAGAATGAGTCTGGCAGATAAAATCAGCATCAGCGGCATTACCGACACCGGCCTGGTACGCAGCAACAATGAAGATACCATCGGCAGTGATGCGGATCTGGGGCTGCTGGTACTGGCCGACGGCATGGGCGGCCACAAGGGTGGTGAAGTTGCCAGCGCGATTGCAGTGGATTCGATACTGCAGGAACTGCGCAAGGTGTTACCGGAGATTGCCAGTGGAAAAACCGATGACACTACCGGCTACAGCCTGGAAAGCATGGCGGTTGAAAGCGCGATTAAAAATGCAAATTCCCATATTTACCACACCGCGCAGGATAATTCACAGTATGAAGGCATGGGCACCACCATTGTGGTGTTGCTGTTTTATGATAATCGCATCACAGTTGCTCACGTTGGCGATTCACGTCTGTATCGGCTGCGTGACACACTGCTGGAGCAACTGACCCGCGACCACACGCTATTACAGGAACTGGTGGATCGGGGCTTTTATACACGCAAGGAGGCGCGTGAGTCGCTGAACAAGAACCTGGTGACCCGCGCCGTAGGAGTAAGCCCGACGGTGGAAATTGACCTGCTGGAAGACATTGCGCTGCAGAATGATCTGTACCTGCTGTGCTCCGATGGTCTTACCGATATGATCAGCGACGACCTGATAGAAGACATTCAGCTCAACTATAAAAACGATCTGGAAAAAATGAACCAGGAATTAATCAAACAGGCCAAAGACCATGGCGGTAAGGACAATGTTTCGGTAATGCTCGCCCAGGTACTCAAAGAATATCCGGCCAACTCCGCCTGGTATTCCCGGATCTTTAACTTGTTATCCTGAACACACGAATTCGCAAAATTAAACAGACATAATTAACAGGTAGAAAAATGGCTAAACTACAAATTTTATTCCATGGTGAGGTAATAGATGAAATGGATATCACCAAGGACACTATGACCATTGGCCGCAAAAGTGATTGCGATATTCATCTGGACAACCTGGCTGTCAGTGGACACCATGCACGCATTGTCACCGTAATGAATGACTCCTTTATCGAAGATACCAACAGCACCAATGGCACCTACCTGAATGGCTCACTGATTAAAAAGCAGCAGCTGTCGAACAATGACGTTATCAAGGTCGGCAAACATGATATTAAATTTATCAATGACGGTGTCGGTAACGGCAGCTTTGAACACACCATGATCATTAATCCCGCATCGGATGGCCTGCAGGAAACCGAAGGCAGCGCGGCGGTTAATCAGTCGGTGAATAAGCTGGCTGCGGAGATTGCCTCCTCCGGCACCTCCGGCAGTCAGCAGAAGGCGCTGATAAAGATTACCAGTGGCACCAATAGTGGCAAGGAACTGCCCTTAACCAAGGTACTGACCACACTGGGCAAACCCGGCGTACAGGTTGCCGCCATTACCCGACGCCCTACCGGCTATTTCCTGATACATATCGACGGCGGCGATAACAGCAGTCGACCCAGAGTCAATGATATGGAAATCGGTACCAGTGCACAGGAATTAAAGCACGGGGATGTCATCGAAGTGGCCGGTGTCAAAATGCAGTTTATGTTCGAATAAGCCGGCATAGCGGTTCAACTACAATCGCCTGAGCCCGTACACGCTTTACGAAGCACGGTGCGGGCTTTTTTATGACAGCACACGCTTTGCCACGAGAACAGCCTGATTATTTTTCAGTACGTACTCGCAGAAACACCGGGAAGCGTGGCAGACCATGACGGGTCAGTCCCTGATAGCGGTAAGTTATCCGGCTGTGTAAAACTGGCGGGTGTTTGCGCTGCTGATGGCTAAAGCCGCTACCAATATAAAATTCCCGCCCCTGATCATCTCGCACCTTAATCGAACCCAGCATGCCGCTGAACTTTCCCTTGCCGGGTTTGTAGGCAATCACTGTGGCGTCTGCGTCCTGGTACAGTTTCAGTTTCAGCAAGGTATCACTGCGACCATGCACATAATGCGCAGCCTGGTGATGCAACATCAGTCCCTCACCACCCGCCTTAACCACCTGATTCAGTCGCTGCATCAACTGTTGCTGGTTCGCCAGCCGAAACTGCGGAATCATTCCCAGATAATCGCTATTAATATTTGCAACCAGTTGCTGCATGGCACTGACCCGTTCACTGAATGTTCCGCCCTGTTCAGGCAGATCAAACAGCATCAGTTTTATTTTAGCCCAGCCATTATGTGGTGTGTGCTGGCTGGTAATGGATGAAATTTTTTCGTAGGATTGACGCTGCATCCATAACTCACCCTCCATTACCACCTCAGGAAACTGCTCGGTAAACCATGCAGGTGCCGCGAACTTATAGCCGTTTTTTGACAATAGTTGCTGCCCATCCCAACGGGCACGCACACCATCAAGTTTTTCACTAACCCAGTAATCTTCTACGGGAAAATCAGCAACATCCTGCGGATAAACAGTTGCCAACATTAACGGGGATGATGCCAGGCATGGCAGACTGCCTGTCATCAGAATAAAACCTAAACAACAGGCATAAAGGGAAAGGCATTTTTTCTGCATAATCCATTATCCGAAAAAAGTGTCGAATAAGGGTAACACAGCAATATTGCAGTTGAATAGAGAACAACAGCCAGCTGTGATTGACTTAATCCGCGAGGCACGCTTACGCTATACAGTTTATATTACTGTATAAATCAGCAGACGCCGTTAAGCAGAAACACCGGCAAATAGAAGCAGGAAAAAAATCACCCCATGAAAAAAACCTTATGCCCGTTTTCCAAACCGATTATCGGCAACTGGTGCCAGTGCCAGCATGCCAACCTGGATGAGCGCTGCGCGGGAAAAATGACCTGCCTGCAGGCCCATGAATACCTGTCTGGTTGCTATGCACTGGTGGATACTTTCCGGGAAAAGTCCCGTTTTGTACTGGGCCTTAGCCACGCCGACAGTGAACTAACCCATATGCAGTTAATGAAAATCCGATGCGGCGGCCTGCAGGGTATGCAGCGCATACTGGAGGAAAGTGAGGATTGCGGCGTACCCGATGTACTGCAGCTGATACAGATGGCGGAGCAACGCTATGGCGAGGTGGGTGCTTTTCCCTTCAGCGAGATTGTCAGCGATATACAGAATTTCAGCCACCGCGCAAGAAAACGCGGTTAGGCCGGGTCAAACGTACTGAGTCCCGCGTGAGTGATGTAGCAGTAGGTTGGGGTGACGCAGGAACCCCAACGCCACAGGAATATTCAGTGGGTTATGTTGGGGTGCGTGCCTTACCCCAACCTACGGTTTTTTTCCAGGCCAGTACAATACCCGCTCAGGCGATAGCGTACTTTTTCAGGCGATACAGAAACACATCCCGGCTGATGCCCAGCAGGCGCGCGGCGCGTGATTTATTACCGGCACTGACCTGCAGTGCCTGTTGCAATAAATCCACTTCCAGTTCATCCAGCCTGATACCACTGGCGGGCAATTTAAAGCCGGCATGGGCCCCGGCATGAGGCAGTGAATCCGCGCTGATATGTGTCGGCAGATTACTGGCGTCAATGGTTTTTCCCTGTAGTAACACCACCAGCGACTCACACAGATTACGCAATTCACGCACATTGCCCGGCCAGCTATAAGCCTGCAGACGTTTTATCGCCTCGCGACTGAGTCTTGCAGCAGGCAGATCATACTGCGCTGCAATCTGCTGGATAAAATGCTGTGCCAGTAGCGGCACGTCGTCTCTGCGTTGCGCCAGCGTGGGCAGCTCGAGGGGAACCACCTTGAGGCGAAAATACAGGTCTTCCCTGAACTCGCCGGATTGCACCTGCTGTTGCAGGTTGCGGTTAGTGGCCGCCAGAATACGCACATTGCTTGTACCGGGCTGACTGTCACCCACACGCTGGCATTCGCCGTATTCGATAAAACGTAACAGCCGCGCCTGTGCGGCCAGTGACAGCTCGCCCACTTCATCCAGAAACAACGTGCCGCCTTCCGCCTGCTGCACAAAGCCTTTATGGTCCTGGTCCGCACCGGTAAAGGCGCCTTTACGGTGACCAAACAGCTGTGATTCAACCAGCCCTTCCGGCAAGGAGGCACAGTTCACTGCAACAAAATCACGCTGGCTGCGCGGGCTGGACTGGTGCAATGCCCGCGCCAGCAGCTCCTTGCCGGTGCCGGTAGCCCCTTCGATTAGCACCGTCACATCCGTTACCGCCAGCAGGGCAGCGGTATTCAGTAACTGCTGTAATGCAGCCGACTGACCAATCAGTTCTGAGAAATGCGCCTTAGTCATAAGACCTTCCGTAAAGTTTTCTTACAGGTTATACCGGCAGTCACTGCTTCAAGCCGAGCTCACCTGCAGAGTTATTCAATCTATACAGTCGGTATCGGACTGTTCCAAGATCACCCGTTAGCGGGACATTAGTGATGATGCCCATGTTCCGCCTCTGCGGCGAAATACAGGTCGCCCAGGTACAGGCTGGCCAGTGCCATCACAATCAGCGTTATGGCCACCAGCTGGCGCGCGCGGGTTGATTGCGCCAGCTTTCTGACCCAGCCCAGCATCACCCCGGCTGACAGCATAGAAGGCAGAGTACCCAGCCCGAAAGCCGCCATCATCAGTGCCCCCTGCAGCGCCGAGCCTGCGGTAATACTCATCAGTAACACCACATACACCAGACCACAGGGCAACCAGCCCCAGAGCATACCGTATAACAATGCCTGTGACGGCGTTTTGATGGGCATCAAGCGATGCGCCAGCGGCTGAATTTTTTTCCACACCGGCTGCCCCAGCTTTTCCAGACGAATCAGCTGCGGGAACCAGCCCCCCAGATACAGGCCGATCGCTACAATAAAAACCACACTGGCAATACGCAGTAGCTGGTGGGCACTGCCCTGCTCCAGCCCCAGGCCATTGAGGATTTCCACCCCAAAGGCGCCGGCCAGCGCGCCAGCCATCGCGTAGCTGCTGATACGCCCCAGATTATAGGCACCGATATACAGCCCGCTACGTAAACGGTTATTGCGAATCTCAGCGGGCAGGCTCAGACTGAGCGCGCCCATAATGCCGCCACACATACCCAGACAATGCAGACTGCTGAGCAGCCCGATAAGCAGTACGGACGTGAGGGTGTGCGGGGCATCCAAGGTGGCGCTTACTATCTCTTAATCTTGATTAGAAACCAGAGCTTCAGACCTGGCCAATTATTTATTTTTTGCCAATGCCCGGCTATTTTAATGCATTGTGGCTGGCTGCATAAGCCCGTCGTCAGGCAAAAAAGGTGTCTACTGCGGCATTCAGTGTGTCGCGCATATCAGGGTCATCGGTTAATGGTGTCACCATGGTCATCCGGCAGGCCTGCTGTGGATTAATGCCCTTACTGATCAACTGCCCTGCATAAACCAGTAAACGGGTGGAAATACCTTCATCCAGGCCATGGCCTTTGAGGTTACGTGCACGATGTGCAATCTGCACCAGTTTTTCAGCCGAGGCTTTATCCACACCAGATTCTTTGGCAACAACCGCAACTTCTATGTCTTCTGCAGGATAGTAAAAATCCAGCGCACCAAAACGTTGTTTGGTCGACTGCTTGAGGTCTTTCATCAGACTCTGGTAGCCGGGGTTATAGGAAATCACCAGCTGGAAGTCGGGGTGCGCTTCAATCAGCTCACCTTTTTTATCCAGTGGCAGGGTGCGTCGATGGTCTGTCAACGGATGTATAACCACCGTGGTATCCTGACGGGCCTCGACCACTTCGTCGAGGTAACAGATAGCACCGATACGCGCCGCGGTCGCCAATGGGCCATCCTGCCACCGGGTTCCATCGCTATCCAGCAGAAAACGCCCCAGCAGATCCGAAGCGGTCATATCCTCATTACAGGCAACAGTAATCAGTGGACGCCCCAGTTTATACGCCATGTATTCAACAAAGCGCGACTTACCACAGCCGGTAGGCCCCTTCAGCATCATTGGCATACGTGAATGGTATGCCGCAGTATAAAGCTCAACTTCATCAGCTACGATTTCGTAGTAGGGTTCCTGTTTAATTATGTAGGCTTGTGGGTCCACTGTCGTTTCTGATTCCAGAAAAATAATGTTATTGATTCAGCTTAATAAGCGCGATTGACTAAGCAGTGCAGGCAGGCTCAATCTGCCTATTTATCGTCTTCCAGTTCGGCTTCACCAGACCAGCCTGCTTCACGTGCATTTTTGATCGCTTCGGCATAAATTCGCTGATGGCGTTCAAACAGGTCTGCAGGCAGATTACTGACAATACAGCCATATTTATCCCACTCATCATTTACCTTATGCTTCAGTGCATCAATACCCGCAAGATTCCAGCCTTCACAGGTTTCAGATTCATCCAGCAGGCCAAACACCCAGGCATCACGAATGATTTTGCAAATCGGTGTCATGGCACCATGGGGCTCATTGTTTATACCGACATATCTATAAGGTTCTGCCATTATTAATTCCCACTCAATTTTGTTACATAATTACAGCCATACGAGTCACCGAAGCAGAAACTCACAGCGCTACAACATACTGCACTGATTTAGGGAACCTCTGAGTTTCTCAGAGGTTCCGCGGCACATGGATGTGCCGCCCCATGACTAAACTAACATGGCAATAACTGCTAAGTTATTGAAAATGAAAAACAAATAAAAATCGCATTTTAATTTGTTTTTGCTCTGATCATTGTTCGTCTCATCCATGAGACTCACCCCTTCGGAGCTAGTGCGATCATTCGTTCCAGACGAATGATTCATGGATGAATTATTCAGAGCTTCCTAAGATGCTTTGAAAACTTCTGCCTGCGGGACAATTTATTTGCCTGTGCAGACAATCGGTTTAATTAGCCCGAAAAGCCCGCCGGATGATCCGTCGCAAACATACTCAGTTATACACTGCAGTATAACGCCCAGCTAGAAGAAAAAATACTGATAGGCGATACTGAATTCAGAATAAGACTGCTGTGGCTGGCGTTCACGCCGTAGACTAAAGCGCAGGCCGTGGTTCTGGCTCAGCACATGGTTATGCCCCAGCTCGGCACGGTGGCGATAGTAATCATTTGCAAACTCCTCACCGCTCAGCCCCAGTCGCGTGGTGCCACTGGAAAAATGATAGAGAAAACCGCTGTCCACACCCCAGGCCGCCTCGATAGTTCGTTCAAAAGCCCGGTTGCGCTCCAGCCGCAGCGTAACCAGCCCGTACATTAATGACCTGTCCAGCGGCTGATAGGCCACCCCGACACCACCCGTAACATGGGTCAGCAGTCGCCGCTGACCATCCATTAGCTGGCGCTCCAGTCCGGTAAGTATTTTCCAGGACAGCGGATCGAATAACTCGGTACGTGGTGTTAACGAGAATATATCCACCACATCAAGGCGCTGCAGTTTAACCGAGTCATCTTCTGTGGCCCTGACCTGCAGACTGCCCATATTAATCTGTGCACCGGGAAGAAATCCCTGCACGTTATCCTGCAGGCTGTGAAAGGCCATGCGCACACCGGCCTCAATATAGTTCTGTTCGTCTTCGCGACCGAATTTCAAGTTAAGCCGTTTGGAATAATGCCCGTGTTCAGGCTGTGAAGGCACAGGCGGTGCATCTGCAATATCCGCCGCCGCTGACTGACTAAGAGCAGTTAACAGGCGATAGCTGGTCGCAGCAGACTGCGCATCTCTCGCCTCATCGGTTTTTTTGTAGCGCAGGTATTTATAGGCAGTTTGCAGAATCAGTTTTTGCTGCTCGGCATCAATCGCCTTGAATGCCGCTGTATCGATGCCACTGGCATCAATTGACAAAGCATTTACATAATGGCGATGCTCAAGCTTAATCTGCCTTAACAGGTTTTCCAGGGTGGTCACCTGCGAGGGTCGATAATGCGCATCATCAATCAGTCCCGCCGCCTTGATACCGCGAATCGTATCCACCGGAATCACGGAAAAGCCGTATTCACTGGTCAGGTCAATGCCCGGCCGCGCGACTTCCAGTAATTCCAGCAAGCGATAGGAGCAGTTCTCGTCAAAAAAATAATAATCGAACTCCATTTCCTTTAACTCCCACAGATGCTCTACCATACGGCGGGTTTCCTGTGGGGTCAGGTTTAACGGGTACTCCCAGATATCTCGTTTTTCCTTCTGGTTGTACTCCTGAATTTTTTTGAAATAGGGCTCAACGATAAAAAAACCGGGATAACCGCCGCTCAGGCCTTTAAAGGCATAAAACAGTGAGTTGTCATCATGGCTGACATCGGCACCGAAATTAACTGCAACCGATAACCAGTCGGAACTGTTTTTGTCATCCGCACGATCAAGACGCAACAGGGTATGGCCGAACATCGAGGACGGGCTATTCAGGTGATAGGCCGGAAACACCAGTGTGACCTGGTCATCTGCCACAAAAGATCGCCACTCATTGTATTGCCTGCACTCCACCTGTGGCAGATTTACCAACCTTTCTGTCAGTTGCTGTTTGAGCCAGTTAAAGCGTGCAATAAAGCGGCATTGCGCATGCTGCGTATTATCCGAAGGCGGCAGATAAAATGCCCGCAGTGTATGCTGCAACTCGGCCTGCGGGTTCTGCTTACCGTCTGCGGCAGTAAAAAACCGCAGATCATCCACCTGACTTAAATATCCGCTGGGTGAACTTTTTTCGGTTTCATAATGCAATAGATCATGCCATGTTTTGTGTTGCCACAACTGTTGTTGCTGCGCATGCTCCAGCAGACCATCGGGTAATGACGATGCCTGTAACAGTGGATGAAATCCACACAACAGTACCAGCATAATAATGTGATAGAAAAGTCGCCCGCATTGATGACTTTGCAGCCAGTTGTGCATGTGTGAAAATTTTGAACGGGAACAAGCTGAGTTAACGGCTACCGGGTTATTTATCATCAATCGTTACCGAAAACCGAAATGAGAAAGAAACTGCCAGATAATACGGCAGAATATAAAGCAACATAGACAGGTATAAAATTAAGAAAGAAGCAGATAAAAAACGGAGCCTGTTATATTACACACAGACTCCGTTCTCAGATAAAAACGATTAGCTTACATACTTGGATAAGCGCGCATCAGATTTCATCAGTGTTTCCAGAGAAGCCAGCACGTCTTCTGCAGTTACATTTTCACCTGGAAAGATAACAGCAAAGTTTTCATGTGTCAGCTGTGCAAAGCTATCACGATCTTCAGGTGCTATACCCATCATTACTGCAACTGCATTCATGGCCTCACCTTCACCCATGGCAACGTCCTGCGAGAACTCGTCCATGATAGAAGCCAGTAAGGATTTTCCACCATAGGTCAGGTTGCCATTGGCTGAACAGCCGTTGGTGCCCGATGTCATACCGAAAGTTGCGTTACCTGAAGTACCGTTGGTAATGGATGCCATAAAGTGCGGACCAAGACCAGCCTGCCCGTCAAATAACATATTACCCCAGCCACAGTCAGGGCCGCCCGGCGCAACAGCAAATGCGCTGGATGATGCAACCATCAGAATTGAACCTGCAATTAGTTTTTTCATAAGGTTTCTCCGTTTTTTAGCAGCGTTGGGTACTGCATAAAAGAATTTTTGTTATTTATTATCCCACGAAAGCTATAATAGCAGCGGGAAACCACTATGCAACAACAATTTGCTATATTTAAGCATTGGCTCAAATGCGCTTTGACAAAATGAGAAATGACTCATAATACACATAATGTATAATCCCGATAATTGCCACCTGCACAACCGATGACAGACGCCAGGCTTATCGACAGGAGCAGCTATCAGGCGCATCTCAATGGACAACAAAGCGCAACTCGAGCCATGCAACGCTTAATAAGTATATTATTATTTTCGTCACTCAGTTTACTCAGCGGCTGCAGCCATGTATTTTTCCAGCCCAGTAAAGAGCTGCTGGTTACGCCAGATCAACTGGGGCTTGAATACCGCGATGTATATTTTTCCAGCAGCGATAATTTGCAACTGCATGGCTGGTGGTTTCCGGCTGAAGAAGAATCAAACGCGCTGATTCTGTTCCTGCATGGCAATGCGGAAAATATCAGTACGCATTCTGCCGCTGTCTACTGGCTTACCCGTCATCAGTACGATGTATTTATTTTCGATTACCGCGGCTACGGTTTATCGCAGGGCCAGCCCGGACTTGATGGCGCTATCAACGATATTTATCACGCCATGGAATACGCGAGCAAACGCTATCCCGCCGATAAAAAAATATTTCTGATAGGACAAAGCCTCGGCGCCAGCCTGGGCATTTACAGTCTGGCACAGCGACCACAGGGCATAGACGGCGCCGTGTTCGTTTCACCGTTTAGTGATTACCGTGCGATTGCCCGAGACATGCTGGCAAGCTCCTGGCTGACCTGGAGTTTTCAATGGCCACTGTCACTCACTATCAGTAATCGATATCGACCACTGGACGCGGTGCAACAGCTACCGCAGATACCCCTGCTCTACCTCTACAGTGAACAGGATGAAATAATTCACCCCAGACATGTACGGGCGCTGTATCAGCTGAGCAGGCAACCCAAATTTATAGCGCAACTCGAGGGCAGCCACAGCAACCTGTTCAGCCATGCAGGCAACCGGCAGTTACTGCTGCAATACCTGAATAGCTGGCTGGTGGAGTAAGCCATGCAGTGCTGTATGCGCGCGCATTGTAAAACAGACACCTGCTGGCATAATTAAGCCATGTGCTTTCTTACCACCACAACAGATCCAGCACAAGCCTGACACAACACAGAGACTGATTATCATTAAAATACTCGTCACCGGTGCCAGCGGCTTTATCGGTCGCCATATACTGCAGAACCTGATGCAGATTCAGCACAGCGAACTCCAGGTGGTTGCCGCCTGTCGCAATGCGGAACACCTGCCCGCCGAATACCGGGGTGAAGTGCGCTGTGGCGACCTGCGGGATGTGGATTACCTGGATCGATTACTGGTGGGCATAGATGTGATTTGCCATGCCGCCGGCTGGAGCAGTTTTGAGCGGCAACAGGACCCACAACACCAGGCCTATCTCGAACCCACACTGGACTTGATTAACCGTGCGGTGGAATGGCGGGTACAGCGTTTTGTCAATTTAAGCAGCCTGTTTGTCAGCGCGCCAGCGCAGCGCAACTCGGCGCAGTTAGCCGGCAAGCCTCGCGCCAGCTGGCCCATGCTTAACGGGCTGATTGCGATTGAAGACTACCTGAGACAGTACCGCGACAGCCGCACCCAGTTTATTAATCTGCGCATAGGCCTGTATTCCGGCAAACAGATGAATATGGGGCTGTTACCGCTGCTGCTGGCACGCAGCGGGAAGTATTCGTTGCCATATTACCAGGGAGCCTATGGCCATCTTCCCATCGTCGATGGCCAGGACATCGGCCAGGCTTTCAGTCGGGCCGCACTGGCACCACTGGATGCAGGTTATAAATCGATAAATATCAGTGGTGCGGAAACCCCGTCACATAAAGGGGTGATGCAATTTATCAAAAGCCAGCTGGGGCACAGCCCGTTAAATTATGCCCTGCCCGCAGCATTGGCAGAACTGGTACTGTTTGCTCGTAATCTGTCTGCCCGGCATACACAGCAGCCGCTGTTTACCGCGGCCATGCGTTACATGCTAGCTTCGCCAGAAATTGACCTGCAACCGGCACAAACCCTGCTCGGCTATGATCCGCAAATCAGCTGGCAGGCCAGTTTGCTTGATACACTGGATGCGTTCAAACACCAGCGCTTAAACCCGGCCTTAAGTCAGCCGGTTAAAAGTCTTGATTTATATTAAAGCGAGATGCACTAATGATTCAGCGCCTTGACGAGACTGATTCGGGAAATAAATAGAAGACTTATTCAGCCAGCCACTCCAGTGCTTCTGCTTCATGCATAAACACCCGGGCATCTTCGCCCAGTTCTTTGCACAGAATGGTATACATTTTCACCAGCGGTTCGGCCAGGGTGTAGGTGCATAAAATAGCAATTTTTGCGGGTTGTCTGCGAGTGGCATGCTGGCGACGCATGTCTATCAGCTCACGCTGGAAATCGATGGTGATATTATTGAACTCCATATCACTCACATCCCACAACGCATTCGCATGGGAGGGTATATCGCTGGCACTGACCACCTGCATTAACGCATCCTGCATTTCAGCCAGACTGACCAGGCCTTGCAGCTTCACCATTAAAACTTCGAGCTGGGGATCGTAATGAAAATTAATTGGCATGCTGCTTCCCTGTTCACGCTAGGTCGATGGTCGATTTGCTAATTTATTTTGCGAATTTATTTTTATGGCACTTCGTTTATGGGTCAGCGCCTGTTTGTTAGTTTATTTTAAGGCTGTTTTTGCCACACAAGCAAGCGGTTATTGGCAGGCATTTCAATGTCATCAATACAGTGCATCGCATTATCAGCGGCAAAATCCTGCAGTTGTTCAAAATGCTTGATGCAACTCTGCGGGTACTGTTGCTTAAGCCACTGGTCAAATCGTGCATTGCTTGCTGATGTGTACTCACCGTTATAATTAAACGGCCCGTACTGGGCAAACAGCCCACCCTGTTTTAGTACGCTGGCGATATGCGCAAACATTCGTTCCGCCTGCGACAGTGAAATAATATGCGTGGTATTGGCGGTAAATACATAGTCCATATTCTGCAATGGCCATGTCTCATCATCCACATCCAGCACCAACGGTGGTTTGATGCGATTATGTTCCACCTCGTCCAGCCACAATAACATACCCGGGTGTTGATCCTGAAGGTCACTGGGCTGCCATGTCAGGTGTGGCAGATGCTGGCTGAAAAACACCGCATGCTGACCGGTACCACTACCTACCTCAAGTACCTCCCCCGCTTCGATAAACACATCGCGCAACGCATCCAGAATGGGCTGCTGATTTTGTAAGCAGGATTCGGCTACTGGTTTATTCATCGAAATTCACCTGTAAAACATGTCCTGCAGCACAAGATAAATGCCCTGAGGTTAAACAATAAATCAGGCATAGAATTCCTTTAACACCCGGAACAGGTAGTAGGCATCCCAGCGTCCGGCCAGTTCACGTATTGAATGCATGGCAAAGGTCGGCACACCCACATCCAGGGTTTTCACTCCCAGGTTACTCGCAGTAATAGGACCAATGGTGCTGCCACAGCCCATATCCGACCGCACCACGAACGACTGCACCGGCACATCCGCCTGTTTGCACAGTTGTCTGAAGATGGCACTGGTATGGCCATTACTGGCATAACGCTGATTGGCATTCACTTTAATCACTGGACCTTTATTAATTTCCGGCCCGTGATTTTCATCGTGACGATCAGCAAAATTAGGATGCAGCGCATGGGCATTATCGGCAGAGATCATCATTGACTGGTCCATCATGCGCCCCATGTTCTCATGACTGCCGGCAATGCGTTCCAGCACCGACTGTAAAAACGTGCCCTGGGCACCACTGGTCGACACGCTACCCACTTCTTCGTGATCGGTACACACCAGTAACTTGCTGCCCGGATTGCTGGTTTCCGTCAACGCCATCAAACCGGTGTAGCAACTGAGCAGGTTATCCAGGCGCGCGCTGGCGATAAAGTCCTGGTGCAGGCCGATATAAGCAGGCTCCTGCACATCGTAAAAACTCAGTTCAAAATCCAGCACTTCAGTCGCATCGGTTTCATCCTGAATTTTCTGCAACAGAATATCGTGGAAAGACGGTTTGTCTTCGCTTTCCGAATTCGGCAGTTTTAACAGTATCGGCGGAATATCGGTTTGCGCGTTGACGCTGCGGTTTTTATTGGCCTCTCGGTCGAGATGAATCGCCAGGCTGGGAATCACCGCAATCGGGTTTTCAAAGTTAACCAGTGTGCTGCACAGGTCGCCATCTTCGTCCAGGTAGTTCACCCGACCGGCGAGTGACAGGTCGCGGTCAAACCAGGGGTTTAACAGCGCACCACCGTACACCTCTACACCCAGCTGGTAATAACCATTGAACAGTATATCCGGCCGGGGTTTAACTTTAAGGCAGGGGCTGTCGGTATGTGCGCCTACCATATTAATGCCCTTTGCCACCGGGTCTTCACCCAGCTTGAAGGCAATAATCGATGAGTCATTGCGTGTTACATAATAGCCCTGTGATGTTTCCAGCTTCCAGCTGTCGGCTTCGAACAGGCGCTGATAACCCGCACACTCCAGTTTGTAAATAATTTGTTCCACCGCATGAAACGGCGTGGGCGACATGGCGAGAAAATCCATCAAGTCATAATTGAATTTTTCGTCGTTCATAATTGTCCTGAAAATAAGTGAGTTGGTATTGGTGTTTGTAATGCGTTTGCTTAAAGCTAACGCGCAATGCGGCACAGGGTTTTTTCATCGTAGCCGGTAATCACCGGCACCATGCCATACAATGACTGGTTAAGGGTCTCATCTCCCGTGTCCACCCGCAATGGCTGACCATTCAGCGAGTGTATTTTTTCTGCGGTGGAAATAATATCAATATTTTGCATCCCCAGGCGGCGAATCACCGCCGGGCTGAGTTGCTGGTTGCCGCGACCGAACACGTGCCCCTGGCCACCAATCAGGGTAATCACCAGCCGCACCCGCTGATATTCATCCAGTAGCTGCAGAATTTGCTGCTCACCCAGATCACTGGCCAGTAACTGCCGGTTGTAGACTGCATCCACACCCAGCAGGGTTGAAGGTAGCCCCAGCTCATCGAGTATCGCTTTGGGGGTGGTACCGGAGCCAATCAGGTACAGACAGTCATCCTCCATGGTCTCTACAACAAACGCGGCTATATCCTGCAGCGCAATCTCTGCATGCTGCACCCCGCCCTGCTTCATGCTCTGCATAAAGCGGTTTTCTGCCGGCACCATCAAATAGCCATACAGTTGCGCCCGAACCCGGTCCTGGCGAAATTCGTCCTCGTCTATATCCATCACCGAGGCCTCGGCCAGCGACAGCGGCCTGCCCTTGAGTAGCAGGCTGAGCAACTCACCGGCATGTGCCGGGGTCACCGCATACACCGAAGAATGAATTTTGCAGCCTGCGGGCACGCCGATCACCGGCGGTAGCTGCGCATCCGCTGCCCCAGTTGCCCGCTGCAATGCAGTGAAGACATTACGTGCCGTGCCATCACCCCCGGCAAACAGCAATAGATCGATACCCTGTGCCAGGCACTGTTCTACCGCGGCTTCGGTGTCTGCTGCATGGGTTTCACCCGCGGCTGGTGTAAACACCACGCTGTGTGCAAAACCCATGCTCTGACACAGGGTTTCACCCATCTCCCCCGCTGCGGTATAAATCTGCAACTGCTCACGGTAATCCAGCAGGTAATCCAGCGCCTGTTGCATACGCTGCTGTGCCAGTGGAGCGGCACCCCGCTGGCGCGCCAGACGCTGAATATCTTCACCATCGGAGCCTTTCAGCCCGACACGACCACCTATACCCGCCAGCGGATTAATAATTAAACCTAATCTAAACAATTCGCTATCTGCATCTGCTACCGAAAGTGATAATATTACCACGCTATATTAAGGCGGCTGTGAACAATGATGCTATGTCAGCATTGTTCATTGCTGCCTTACAACCCATAATCAACGCGGTCATTAAGTGATTCTAAAATAACTTAATCCATCGACAGCTTGCAGCATACAAATTTCCAGGAACACGGCATGAGTTTTAACCCTCCCTTTCATCCCCGTCGCCAGTCCATTCCGGTTCAGGTGGGCAATGTCACCGTTGGTGGAGATGCACCTGTGGTGGTGCAGTCGATGACCAACACCGACACCGCAGACGAGGTAGCCACTGCCATCCAGATTGCTGAACTGGCCGCCAGCGGCTCGGAAATTGTGCGCATCACGGTGAACACACTGGAAGCGGCACAGGCAGTGCCTGGCATCAAGGCCCGCTTGAAACACATGGGCATAGACGTACCCCTGGTGGGTGATTTCCACTTTAACGGCCACAAGCTGTTAAGCCAGTGCCCGGAGTGTGCCGAAGCACTGGATAAATACCGCATCAACCCGGGCAATGTGGGCCGTGGCAAAAAACGCGACGAGCAGTTTGCCACCATGATCGAGATCGCGGTGAAATACAACAAACCGGTGCGTATCGGCGTTAACTGGGGCAGCATGGATCAGGCTCTGCTGGCAAAACTGATGGATGAAAATGCACAGCTCAGTGAACCCAGAGACCCCAAATCGGTGATGTTCGAAACCGTTATCCGCTCTGCCCTGGAGAGCGCGGAAACCGCAGAAAAGCTGGGGCTGGCAAAAAACAAGATTATTCTGTCCTGCAAGATGTCCGATGTGCAGGACCTGATTACCGTCTACCGCGCGCTGGCGGAACGCTGCGACTACGCACTGCACCTGGGGCTGACCGAAGCCGGTATGGGTTCCAAGGGCATTGTTGCTTCCACCGCAGCACTGGCGATTCTGCTGCATGATGGTATAGGTGACACCATCCGTATTTCACTGACCCCTGAGCCCGGTGCAGCACGCACCAAGGAAGTGATTGTGGCACAGGAAATTTTACAGACCATGGGACTGCGTGCCTTTGTCCCCCTGGTCACCGCCTGCCCCGGTTGCGGGCGCACTTCCAGCAGCTACTTCCAGGAACTGGCGGAACAGATCCAGGCTTATCTGCGGGAACAGATGCCTGTCTGGGCAAGCAAATACCAGGGTGTGGAAAGCATGTCAGTGGCGGTAATGGGCTGCGTGGTCAATGGCCCCGGCGAAAGCAAGCACGCCAATATCGGCATCAGCCTGCCGGGCACAGGTGAAACACCTGTCGCGCCGGTTTATGAAGACGGCGAAAAAACCGTGACTCTCAAGGGTGATAATATTGCAGCGGAATTCCAGCAGCTGGTAGACGCCTATATCGAGCGCAGTTACCAGAAAATCTAAATCGCTTACGCATTGACCACCATACCTGATTGCCGCACCCAGCCCGGCAAATTCTCAGCCGGCATGGGCCTGGCAATATGGTAGCCCTGTGCGATATCGCAACCATAGTTTTCAAGCAGCATTAAAATTTCGGCTGATTCCACCCCTTCAGCCACCACCTGCATATTCAGCTCCTGACCTAACATAATACAGGTTTTAACAATCGCCCTGGATTCATCATCCTGTGCCATAGACATGGTAAAGCTCTTATCGATTTTCAGCTCGGTAAATGGAATACGATGTAACTGGGACAGCGAGGAATAGCCGGTACCAAAGTCATCTATCGACAGGCCGAAGCCTTTCATGCGCAGTCGGGTGAGAATATCCAGCGAGGTCACCAGCTCACACATCAATGCGCTTTCGGTAATCTCCAGGGTAAGCATGGCGGGATCCAGCTGATTATTGATTAACAGGTCACTCAACTGCTCGGGCAAGGACAGGCTGGTGATATTATCCGCCGAAATATTCACCGAGATATTGGTTTTCAGCCCCTGTTGCTGCCACTTTCGACTCTGCTCAATCGACTGGCCAATCACCTCAGCAGTCAGCTCGCCGATCAGGTCATGCTGTTCAGCCAGTGGAATAAACATATCGGGAAATATCAGTCCGCGCTCTGGATGCTGCCAGCGTGACAGTGCTTCAACACCGTGCAGCTCGCCGCTCCTGATATCAATTTGTGGCTGGTAATGCAGCACCAGCTGCTTTTCACGCAACGCGGTTTTCAGTTCCTCAAGCGTCGGCATATGTTGTGCAGCCGCACCCTGCCGGTTACTCGACTGCGCCTGTTGAGTCAGCTCAATCACCAGCTTCTTGAGTTTTTCGATGGAAACCGGTTTGCTCAGGCTGCCAGCAACACGCAGCGCATGTGCCTGGGCAAGTTGTTGCGCAGAGTGCAGAACCCCCTTGTCATGCCCACTGATCAGTACCAGCTGAACCTGTGCAGAATTTTTACCCAGCACGCGAATCACCTCAATGCCATCAATATCCGGCATATTCAGATCCAGTAGAACAACATCCGTGTCATGCAGATCCATATCCAGAAACTCCCGTGCGTTGGTGAAGTACTGGTTATCTATACCCACACTGTCAATGGCAGCAGAAAACAGCTCCGCAACCTGTATATCATCGTCTACGATATAAATTCTAGCCATTAGATCCCTTCCGGCCTGTCTCAGTGCGGATCATCTGTACCCCGGACAAAGCTGTAACTACGCTCTGCCTTTGCATATCAGGCAGATGACCTTCTAGTACACGTCCCATCAATTTCTACATATCCTCTTTAATCAACCAGTGCTTTGTATATGTAGCACAAGTTGCATAGGCTGTCTGTGAATAATCCAGACTCCCTTTGAACAATGCTGGAGAAACGTGTGGAACTGGCCGTTTTAATAGTCCACCTATGCATCACCGCCCGTGGTATTTCCATGCAACAATTCCCGTACCCGATAGAGTAAATGCTGACGATCAAAGGGCTTTACTAGCAGGGTATCATGCAGTTCCGGATCACGACTTTGCTGGTGGCGGTTGTCGCTGTAACCACTGGCCAGCTGGATTTTTATTTGCGGATAATGTTCACGTACATATTCAGCGAGCTTGTAGCCATCCATGCCCGGCATAATGACATCGCTGATCATCAGGTCAATGTGTTCCTTTTGCAGCACCTCAATTGCCTGTTCCGCATTTTCTGCCATAAACACCGTATAACCGACCGTGCTCAGGGTTTCTTCCAGCAAAAAGCGCAATGAAGGCTCATCATCCACCACCAGAATCGTTTCCTTGCCTCGCGCGGTTGCTGCCTGTGTCTGTTTATTTGACGCTGTTTGCACCAGCTCCCCCAGATAACGCGGGAAATACAGATCAAAACAGGTACCACGGGCAAGTTCCGATTCAACCCGCACCAGCCCCGAACTGCGTTTAACAAAACCATATACCTGGCTCAGCCCCAGCCCACTGCCCTGGTCACCCTTGGTGGAATAAAAAGGATCGAAGATACGCCCCAGCGACTCGTCGTCGATTCCATAACCCGTATCACAAATGCGTAGACGCACATATTCACCCGCACCTGTCGGCAGTTTTAGTTCAGCCGCCTGCGTTCGATCAATATTGAAATTACGGGTTTGTATATCCAGCTTGCCACTGCCTTCGATTGCATGCATGGCGTTAATACTCATATTTAATATGGCGTCTTCCAGGTCATTTCGATCAAGAAACACCGGCCATAGATCTGCCTGCTGATGAAGCTCAAGCTGGATACGCGCAGTGAGCGTTTTTTCCAGCATGTTTCTGTTCTGTTCCAGTACACTATTGATATCCACCACATCTGGCTCAGCCGATTTCTGCCGGGAAAATGAGAGTAGTTTTTTCGTCAGATTCGCGCCCCGGTTACCGGCGTGGAATATTTCATTAACGTATTTTTTAATTTTTGAATCATCGGGCAACTGATCCAGCAACAGCTCGGAATAACCCAGTATCACGCCAAGCATATTATTGTAGTCATGGGCGATACCACCGGTAAGTTTACCCAGCGCATCCATTTTCTGGCTGTGCCTTAGCTGCATCTCCTGCTGTTTTAACAGCGTAATGTCTGTGCAGGAGCCAATAAACATGCGCTTACCGTCAACCTGATAGGGTAACTCATTCACTGACAGGTGAATTGAAAATTCATCTCCGTCCTTGTGTTGTGCGGGCACATCGCGGGCACTGCCAATAATTTTCTTTTCACCGGTTTGCAGAAAATGCTGTATATAACCGTTATGCTCACTGCGATAGGGCTCGGGCATAATGCAATTGACATTTTTACCGATAATTTCCGTATCGCTGTAACCGAACATTCTCTCTGCAGCACGGTTAAAACTGTGTATCCGACCGCCTTCATCAATGGTTATTACACCGTTCTCCATTGTATTCAGTATCAGTGAAATACTTTCTTCCTTGTTCACCAGCTCGGTATTTTTCTGTTCTACTGTGTCGGCCATCTGGTTAAAGCTGATCGCCAGGTCAGTCAGCTCATCATTGCCTTTAACCATGGCCCGTGACTGATAACCCGAACTGGCAAAGGCTTTCGCCGCCTGGTTAATATTTTTAATTCTGCGCACCAGGAAACGATCGTGCAGGATAATAAAAAATGCCACCATCAGCAGCAATATAAACAGCATGGGTGCAGCCTTTAGCTGCAGTATCTGCATCGATTTGTCGGCGGCCCATGACAGATCCAGGCGCGCATAGATATAACCGATACGGTTATCAATTAATTTGTCAGTATCCTGCAAGCCCAGCACCAGTGGATAAATCGCGAACAGATGCTGTGCACTCTTGTCCTCCCATACCAGCGAACTCAGGCGATTGCCTGATGTCTGTTTGTTTTGCAGCACTGCCTGGCCTTGACGGGTCAGTACACCATCAACAGCATTTTTCCCCAGGTGTACCAGTTGCGAGGAAGCAATAACACGGCTGTTTTCATCAAGCAACAGCGCCAGTTGAACATGCGGCAGTGTCGCCAGTGATGACAGCTCCACCTGCATTTGTTCGTGCTCATTATGTCGGGACAGAAACTCCAGGGTATGCTGCATGCGTGACAGGTCAACATGCAGTTTACGTTTCAGCTCATCGGTTTCGTAGGCAATCAGAAAATAGTAGGCATTTACCAGCAGGATGCTAACGATTAGTGCCACGGCAGCTACAACACCGATTGAAACCTTAACACTGAGGGGAAATCGCATAGGCACGCACTGTATTATTGGGGGTTATTGCCTGTGAACATCACATCGGTGTTCACATGGGCCTGAATTAAACGATGTTCATGCATAAGTTTAGTCATCTCGCGAGACAGCTGCAGCAAATTGTTTTTTCCACTCGCGCTCAACATGCGCTGATTATCTGTTCTGTCGGGAAAGCGGATTGCGCTGAATGCGAACCTGGCATCCTTTTCTTCCAGCCGTAAGCGGCTATTCAAATCTGCCAGATGTAGCTGTGGTGATTTTTTTATCTGTGCTATCACATCAAACCAGACGTTTTGCAGATATTCCACATGCCCGCCAAATTGTGCCAGCCTGTCGGCACGCACAATCAGTACATCAACAATTTCACCGGGTATCTGCGAACTGTCAAACAGTACCTGGCCACCTGCTTCAAGCAAACGGCTACGAACCGGTTCCATGGTCACAACCGCATCGACCTCGCCATCAAGAAACGCCCGTTGATGTCGGTTCACTTCCAGCGGCACAATTTGCAACTGGCTCTCATCCAGCTGTGCCCTGGTAATAATCCGGCTGATTAAATAGGCACCCAGCGCGGAATGCTCAACACCGATACGTTTGCCTTCAAGATCCTCAAGCCGCGCTATATCCCGATGTGCAACCAGCGCGTCTGCACCGTCAGACACATCCAGCACCAGCACCACACGCACATCTTCACCCGCCGCCTGCAGGCTGATGGCTTCATCAAGGGTAACGGCAGCGCCATCGATCAGGCCACTACGATAGGCTTTCAGTACCTGGGAGGTCGAGGTGTATTCAATCAGGCGGATGCGATTGCTGTCCAGATGGCCCAGCTGCCTGGCCAGGTACAGCGGCTCGTAGCCGGGCCACACACCTGTGCCGATACGCAACGTGGGTTCGCCATTCTGACTACAGCCAGACACGACCAGCGCACAGCATAGACCAAATATCCTTAATAGCATCAGTTCCCCGCGAGACCAGTTTTTTCTGTTTTAAGCCTAGCACAGCTTATCGGCAGGAATTGTCTCCTTTACAGAAAAAACCCTATAAAAAACTCTACAAGTAGGGAGGTTACTCTATAGAACAGCTGTCTGGGTGACTTCAAAGTCTTCAAACACCCCTTCCAGGTTTCGCCGGAATAACTGCTTTGACCAGTTTTCCAGCCCTTTGGGTGCCTCTTCCTTTTTCAGCACGCTGGCGATCATGTCCAGCTTGACGGTATTGGGGGTGTAGTGTTCCACCAGCTGGTGCCAGGCATTCAGTTGATTAGCTCTCACGCCGGGCATGGCATAGGAGGTACACTTGACCGACTGAAAGCTTAAAGTGGAAAAAAAACCGCGCAGTTTTTTATTCACTTCTTCGCGCACCAGTTTGCAGGCGAACCAGGCGATGGTTTCGGTGGCATCCAGCAGGTCCGCATCTATGTCCCCTGCTTTCTCCAGGTAGTCCAGCGGCGGAAAATAACTCAACTGGTGTTTTTTAACCGCTGCCAGCACCTGCTCGGTCAACGCCTCACCCACCACCGCCGCCGAGGATGGCAGATGCCGCTCGAGTAATTCAGGGGGCAGCTTCACCTTCAATGTAACGTGAATTTTACTGATATGCAGTGATGGCATAACGGCCTCTGGTATTGTTCGGCAAAACCCGAGCTGCTGTGGCCAGCGTGGCCGTCAGCTTCTCAGTTGCTGGGTGTGTGCTTTAATCGGGTCTGTCAGGTGCTTGATGCGTTTGCGCATCACCGAGCCGATGGCATCGGTCTGGCCGAACACCGGGAAGGTTAACTCTTCGCAATAGCCGGATAACACCATCATCGCCTGCAAATAGGGTTCGGCATCCGGTAATAACGCCTTGATTTCCGCCAGCGACTCATCGCACTCGGCACAGCGCTGACCGGCCTCATCAATAATAAGCTGGATATCGCGGCGGTTAACAAAGCCCGGGCAGATATCCGCGAAATAGCGTTCGATGGTCATAAACAGCGCCACCACCACATTCTGGTCACTGGGACGTTTCAGTGCGGCATCAATAGTATCCAGATAGTTCTGCCCGGCGGCGGACATCACCTTGAGCAATAATGCCGCGGCGGGATTGCCTTTATCCACCAGCGGTGCCAGCACTTCTTTATAGTGTTCATAGTTCGCATGGGGCGCGGCATCGCCGGGCAGGTCATCGGGCATGGCCTGCAGAAAGCCCACATAGTAGGCGCCCTTCTGGCGCGCTTTCTGCCACAGGCTCTGGCGCAGCTCCTCGGTCACCAGCCCCGGCTGCAGAGCAGCCCTGACACTGTCGATCATCGCCAGGGGTTCATCTTCAAACGGCAGGTGCTCAATCAGGAACTCCGCCAGAATCGGCCCCATTTTGCCTTCCACCACCGCCCGCTTTTCCAGCATACGCCGTGCGTTATCGGTGGTGGGCATACACCACCAGGCACGGCGCGCAATTTCATCGGTCAGGCCCGCGGCATGCACCACCGCCACCACAGCCTCCTCTTCACCCAGCACCAGCAGCTGATCCAGACTTTCGTCTCTGGCCTGTCCCATGCGGGTCCAGCGTTTGAGGTACACCGGGTAGCCACCGGGTGAGCCGATCGAGTGAGAGGAGAACAGAGATTTAACATTGCGCAGATACTGTTCATCACGGCAATTGGGGTTGAGCGGCACCTGTGCCTCGCCACGCTCCGTAAGGGCATAAACCTTCATGCGTGAGGCATCCACGCGCACCGCCTGCAGACCCTGGGTGAGCAATACATTGAGACGAAGACTGTCTTCCGGGGAGAGATCCATAACCACTACTTTCTGTTTTAAACGTTATATTCTATCGTGTGTGCAGGCGACACAGGAAATTTCGCACCGGTATTTTCCGGCGACTAGTTTAACTGCACCCGCTGCCCCCAGGGCACCGGTGTTTTGCCTTTAACCAGCCAGGTGACTGGAAAGCTGGGTTCTTTATCAGGAAACTCACCCTGGGCATCAGTAAAGTACACTAGCAAATTAGGGGCTTCGTCCTGCGCTTCTGCCCATTCGATAACCGGGGTAAAGCGGGTGCCGCCGCCGCCCTTGAAGGTCTTTGGCATTTTAAATTCTTCCCAGGGCTCGAATACCCAGGGACAGCCCTCCGCCAGGTGGGAGTCGCAGGCCAGCAGTGTCACCCGGGCGCGGATCATGCTTTTAATTGAATCCACCTCGGAGACAAATTCCGCCACTTCCTTTTCCGAAATCGAGCCACTGATATCCAGCGCCACCACAATATTCAGCTGCGCGCTGCGCAGGCTGGGATACACTGCCGGGTCGCCACGGCGGCTTGAGGGCCGCGCATAGGTGTAATCATCCCTCGCGACCATGGTGATATAGCGTGACAGCAACATGCGCCAGGGCAATCGGGGCTGCAGCAGGTGATCCACCATGCGCGCCATTGAGCCACCCAGCTTGCCCGCCTGTATCGCCTGCTGCGCGGCACTGGCCAGGCGTTGTTGCCACTGCAGGCTGAGTGACTCGATTTCCTGCGGGGTCAGCGGCTCCGGCTCACCCTCGCCCTCTTCCGGCGGACCCGACTGCTGTTTACCGTCATCACCACTGGCCTCTGAATTGTCCTCGCGGGCACCGCCCTGGTCTTCACCGCGCCCCTGGGAGTCGCTTTTCTGCTTCTGGTTTTTACCTTCGTGCTGTTCCTCGGGCTGATCACCGGTGCTGCTTTCATTATCCTCGTCCTGATCATTGTCAGAATCGGGGTTGATCTCCTGCTGCAGCTCCCGTTCCCGGTCGTTATCGTTGTCTTCGAGCAGCGGGTAGATTTCCTCCGCGGTCATGCCATCGTATTCGCGCAGGTAATTCACATCCGGCGGCGGCTTCATACCGTCGTTGATTAGCATCGGGTTAATGGCAAAGTCACAGGCCATATCCCAGCGGTGCTGCACCCGGTTCTGGCGACGGGCAAAATGTGACAGCGCACAGTGCAGCGCTTCATGGGCCAGTGCAAACTGGGTCTGCTCGGGGCTCAGCGCATCGATATAGTGCTCGTTGTAATACAGCTTCTTGCCATTGCTGAAGGTGGCATCACACCAGTCATCCTTTGCGCGCACCATCGGCAGGCGCAATACCAGTGCGCCCAGAAAGGGTTTTTCCAGGATCAGTTTTGTGCGAGCAGTCGCCAGCTTTTTTTCCAGATCAATTGCCATGTTTTATATGAAACTCACAGGGGCAAATAATGGTTCAGATTAGTTCTGTGCGGTCACAGGGCAAGGCGAAAAATGTGAGCTTACATAGGTAAGTGTCCATTTTCCAACGCAGGCATGTGATCGCACAGGGCTAATATGGGCCATTATTTTAGTAGATCATTAATTCAGCGATATCATTGGCCCATTCGGCAAACTCCGGCACTGCGAAGATATCCTCACCAATCGCGCGGTGCATATCCGACACCATCATCACCCCCATTTCCTTCTGGCGGAAATTTTTCGCGTATTTGAGGGTATTACCCATCACCTGGGGTGCTTCGGCCGTGCCCCTGACGCGAATCGCACGCCCCACCAGGGCGGCGGCCACCGCGTATTGCAGGTCAATCTCTTTAGGTGCCGCAACTTTTTCACCGGCAATAATCGCATCCAGGTCCGGCATCTGATCCAGGCTTTCGATAAAGGCATTGAGTTCAACCCCTGCCGCCGGGCCTACACAGGCCTGCAGCGTGCCCAGTAACAGGTCGGGATGATCCTCGAACTTGTGCAGTGCATTGTGGGCAAACTCCCAGGAACGTGGCGAGGGGAAGGCCACCGGATTATGCGCCGGGTCAAAATCAAACAACAGGTCGGGACGGAAACGCAGGAAACCAATCACCCGCTCATTGATATTGTGTTCCCAGGCCCAGGCCACCCAGTCATCCAGATTGACATCCACTTCATAGTGAGAGAAGCGATTGGCCAGTGGCGCTGGCATGGTGTAGGTGACACCCCGGTCGCCCTGACGGTTACCCGCGGCAAAAATCGCCCAGCCGTCGGGCACTTCATAGTTACCCAGCTTCCGATCCAGAATCAGCTGATAGGCTGCTGCAGACACACTGGGCGGGGCCGAGGTCACCTCGTCCAGGAACAGAATACCTTTTGCACCGTGACGCTCTGCATCCGGCAGCATCGCCGGCACGGCCCACTCCACCGCATTGCCGTTTTTAAACGGAATCCCCCGTAGATCGCTGGGCTCCATCTGTGACAGGCGGATATCAATCACCGGAATGTCGTGCTGTTCCGCCACCTGGGCAACCATCTGCGACTTGCCGACCCCTGGTGGCCCCCACAACATCACCGGGGTGTGATGACCGGTTTCGGTACTGAGAAATTCACGATTAAGAACTGATAATAATTTTGCTGGGCGCATGACTATCCCGAATTAATAATTTTGCTTTTAGATGAAGTTTATAGCTTTAATTTAACATTGACCGTGACTGTTCAGATTGCCTCTGGGGTGCTTCAGCTCAAGGCGAAAAATGTGAGTTTACAAACGCGTAAATGACCATTTTTCAACGCAGAGATGGAGCGCCCCAGAGGTGAGCTGGACAGTTACTTACTAGAAGCCGGCTTTCTTATACCACTCCTGCGCCTTGCCCTGGTCTTTTTCAACACCACGGCCTTCTTCATACATCATGGCAATGGTGGTCATGGAACCAATCAGCCCCTGCTCGGCGGCTTTTTCAAACCAGCACATGGCTTCGCCCAGGTCCTGGGCAATGCACTCGCCTTCCATATACATAAAGCCCAGGCCGTGCTGCGCAATCGCATGCCCCTGTTCGGCGGCGGCTTTCATCCATTTGAAGGCATTCTCGTCATTGGCAACCACACCCAGACCATTCTGATACATAATGGCCACCTTGTGCTGGGCCTCTGCATCACCTTCCTGGGCGTATCTGTTCAGAAAGCGCATCGCGGTATTGAAATTTTTCTCCTCGAATGCCGCTATGCCACTGGCATAATCGGGGTCGTTCATCGGCATTTCTTCAGACATGGTAAACCTCTTAATCTTGCTATTGGGGGGATTCGCCAGACAGGCACCACCTAGCATAAAGCAGGGCCCGCGGGCAGCGTATATCCCTATATGGGGAGAATAATTCTCATTTAAACCGCTGCATATTAACAGAGTTTAATAATGAACATAAACGGGGCTTATTTGTGGATTTAGTCCCCGCCACTGTGCAGTGATGCTGAATCAGCCCACCAGCGCGCCGACATGGCCCACAGCAGGCGCTGACATGAGCTGGCCGCCGGGTTAGCGACACCACCGCACAGCCCGTGATGACGGCTTTTGCGACGGTTTTAGTGCAGAAATGAGCTTAATCCTTGATTTTTCGCGCTTTAGCCGTAGAATCCCCTGACTTACTAGGGTAGATGTTCCACCCCTCCCTATAGGGATATATAGCCAGTTTATCAGTCTGCTATACTATCGCGCATTCTGAAAAAGGTACTCGACTGCCTTTTTCCGACATTAACCTATTTCAAGTGTCGCTGGCAGCACAGCCAACGATATGTGACTAAACATGGTCTTTACCAGGAGTTAGCTATGAACCAAGAATACTATGACACAGTTGTTAAACTGGAAAAAGATGGTATCGATCCAGAATACATCCAGGGTTGGCAAGGTGGTTACGTATGTAACCCGGAGCGTGAAGAACAGAACTCTAACGAAGCCTATGAAGCAGGCTACGAAGATGGCAGCAATCACAACACAGATAACGCTGCTAACTTCAAAGCGTAATCTACGCGCTTGAAACAGTGACTTGAAGTTAACGCTTCAAGTCAAACAAAAAGGGGCCGGATTAATTTCGGCCCCTTTTTTGTTTGTGTCTTAAAAGAAAACGTTGATGCACAAGACAACCCAGCTAGTCGCCCAGGCGGGCCGAGCTGCGTCCATCCACCATTTCATATTTGGCTTTTTTCAGGTTTTCCATCATCTCAGGCACTTCAATCGCCAGCACCTGGTCGGTAATCCATTTGCGATCCCGCTCACCCATCACCGCGCTGACAAAATCACCGAAATCACGCATGTATTTAAAACCGGGCATGTCCGCTTCATCATCCCATGAGCAGGCGGCATAGGCATCAAGGCGCTGGTTCAGCACATCGATAAAGGGCTTTTTATAATCCACGCCCCGCTCGATCAGGTCTTCACAATTTTCCTGGAAGGTTTTTGCCAGCTTGGTAGCGAACTTGACGATAAATTCCTGTCGTTCCTGCTGTTCCATCTGCCCCGCCACCAGCCGGTCAGTCACCGACACCAGGAAGGCCAGTGCTTCCTTAATCACTTCCAGGCGCTGTTGCTGGGTGTCAGTCTGGAAATTCTCGTTTTCCAGGTTCAGCACCATGCCCGCGGCAATTCGCCAGGAGATAAAGGCCATGGTATTGGCTTTTTCTTCAACGCTGACTTCACGCTCTTTATTATGCCATTTGGTTCTCATTCTCATGGGATCTACTCACACTCTTTTATTTCAAATGATTCCCGACTGTTTGCGGGGGGATATTCGCTGGCGAGTAGTATACTATTTATGGACAGGGATGTGCGGACTGTTGATTATTGCAGGACGCAAATAATCAACCCACTAAGGAATTATCTTCACCTCCAAAGTGATATAGCGGAACTCTGCATTAACCAGGGTTTCCATAGTATATCTGTCCAGCGCCGAGGTGCTGGTTCAACTGCTGCGATTGGCCAATGGGAGACTTATGCAAGCACTCACCCAGCTCGTTCAAGACAATTGCCACATTTCCGATGCCCAGTATGCAGGCAACTACACGCTGTGTATTTACCTGCTAAAAATGCGTGAATTCTATCGCTGGGAGCACCAGTTACCCTTTAGCCAGAGCCTGGATAACAGCCATATCGGCAAATGGCTGACCCAGCGCGAAGCCCTGTGGGATGAAATAGAAACCCGCCCCCTGAGCAACCTCGATATTAATGACCAGCGCTTTGACCTGTATGACAGTGCAGCCATTAACCAGCAGCTGGAAGCGGAACAACTGGTATACAGCGGCGGCTATGGACTCTATGGCAAGCCGGTATTTTTTCTCGCCGAACTGAAGCACAAGGAAACACACGAAGATTTCACCCTGTATGTTTCCGGCCGGGAACTGGCGCGGGACCTGGCCGCACCACCGGGCATGACGCAGGATAAAACCGTGTATATCCGGCGTGAGTCACTGCGCCGCTTTATCTGGGAAAAGTTCGAGGAATCCCACTGGCATAAGCAGGAAAATCCATTATCCAGGGCACTCACCTGTTATGACTTTAAACAGGCGCCACAGGATGCGCTGGAGCGCATGACCGACAATGAAGTTAATACCGTGCTGCACCATGAAATCGGCGAGATCAAGGCGGGTAAAATACTCGGTGAACTCTGGGAAACCATGTTAATGGAACTGCCCCGCTCGCAGGCGGAAATGATGGCCCGTGCGGTGCGCGACAATATTGCAGACATGCAGTCGACATTACCAAAACTGATTGAAAATAATGAAGCAGCTCAGATTCATTTTTATTTTGCCAATCTCAGTAGTCTGCGCAAGATGATCTTTCCCAGTTTGCAACAGGCCTACAGTCGCTGGCTTGAGAGTAAAAACACCGCCAGCCTGAATGCTCTACTGGCGCCGGCCAATGAGCACTGGATCAGTATCGCCAACCAGATGCTTGGCCTGTACCAGCAACACGGCACTGCTGCTGACAGCCATCTGCAAAAATTGATTAACGACAACTATTTTTAGGCTTTTTTTGCTAAGCTAGGCGTTCACAGACCTAACCCATAGAACATAAATTCATGTATCACGATGCCACCCAACGCCAGCCCCTGCTGACATTAAAAGAAGTAAAGCAGGACAGTTTTATTTTTATCAGGGAAAATGCGCTGGCCAAAGATATCTGCCGGGAAATGATACGCCGCTTCGAAAGTGACCAGCAATCACAGTATCGTGGGCGTATTGGCCAGGACTTCAAGGAAGACCCCAATATCAAACAGTCGACGGATCTTGCGATCAGTGCCCATGAACACTGGCAGGATATTTCCCGCGAACTGTTTCGCTCGCTGGGCACCTCACTGCGTGAATTCTCCGGGGCCTTCCCGTTTTTCAAGGGACGTTTTAAAGACGTTGGTTACAATATGCAGCGCACCGATGTGGGGGAATATTATAACTGGCACATTGATGGCGGCAGCCATGACTTTGCGGATCGACAACTGGTAGCGCTGTGGTATTTAAATGATGTACTGGGCCCCGGCGGTGCCACCGAATTTATGTACCAGGACGTTGCGGTGCAACCCACTGAAGGCTCGCTGATTTTGTTTCCACCCTTCTGGACCCACGAGCACCGCAACTCCCAGCTGCAACAGGGTGTTAAATATGTGGCCACCACCTGGATTTCATTTGCCTGAGCGCAACTTCGTCAGTTGCATCACGCACTAACCACCCATCACCATGTACCTGAGCCAGCCTGAAACCACCGAAGAATTTGAGCAGTATTATGAACTGCGCTGGCGCATTCTAAGACATCCCTGGGGCCGGCCCAGGGGCAGCGAACAGGACATGGAAGAAGCCAGCAGTTATCACCTGATGGCCCGTGACGGGCAACAGGTGATAGGCGTGGCACGACTCCAGTTCCCCACCGACGATACCGCACAGCTGCGCTATATGGCGGTGGCTGATGCCTGGCAGGAAAAAGGTGTAGGCCGGGAAATTGTCGAGCATATGGAAGGAATTGCCCGGCAACAGGGCGCGCGCCAGCTGTTTTTACATGCCAGGGATAATGCGCTGGGTTTTTACCGCAAACTGGGGTACGAAATAGTCGAACCCAGTTACCTGCTGTTTGGCAGCATTCAACATTATAAGATGCAGAAAAATCTGTAAGAGGCAGGGCAGGTTATCGCGCGCCAAAATACTGCGCGATGCGCTGTATCTGTTCAGCTTGCGGGTAGGTGTCTGCCGCCATCTGCAAAAAACTCTGCCAGCTGGCAAACTCACTGGCAAGACGGGCATCACAACCGTGACATCCGAGCACGCTGATCACCTCATCGCCAACTTTCCACGGCCCCTCGCCCCGGTATTCACCCTTGACCAGATGCACCGCTGGCTGCAGTTTTTGCAGCGCGCTATCCTGGTCGAGATAATCAGTCCAGAACAGATCAAAATACAGCAAGCCCTGCGGATGCCTGAAATATTCGGCCATGACGTGGCTTTCGCCGCCGGGAAAGCGAATCATTAACGGGGATTTCATTGAAAATAAATCGGCCATAACGCAACTCGATTAAGCGCCTATTCGCTTGCGATATCAATCTCGTCAATTTCGTAATCGGAATCCACGGTAACCATTTTCAGGCCGGGGAACTTATTTAGAATATAAGCCGCCATTATATAAAACAGACGCACGTTTTCCTGGTGCAGTGCATTGACGATTTTATTCGCGGCAATCTGGCAGCGCTGTTCTGCAGTTGGCTCATCAATCCAGTAGCGTCCCAGTTGCAGTCCGCGGTCAAAATCCCTGTCCATTTCCGCTATAAAGGTCTGGGCTTCTTCAATCACCGCCTCGGGGATATCCAGTGTATAGAGTTGCTGATCAATGGTAATATTGAATTGCATAAAATCACTCGGCTTCGCAGCTTGTAAAACGCGGTAGTATACCAGAGCCGCATTCATTTAGACCCGACACACAGTGAGACTTTAATGTTATTAGCCATCCCCGATGTACTCAACGCGGAACAACTGGGCAAGGTCAGGCAACTGCTCGACGGTGCACGCTTTATTGATGGCCGCCTCAGTGCCGGCAGCAGTGCGCGCAAGGTTAAAAAAAATCACGAGCTACCTGCAGACTCCCAATTACAGGGTCAGTTAAACCAGATTGTGATGAATGCGCTGTTCAACCATGCTGACTATCAGACAGCGGTACTGCCGCACCGACAGGCCACTCCTTTCTACGCCCGCTACCAGTCGGGAGAAGCCTATGGCTTTCATGTGGATGACCCGGTGATGGGGCCCATGCAGGGCCGTTACCGCACCGATGTATCCACCACTGTGTTTCTTAATGAGCCGGAGGATTACAGCGGCGGCGAAATTGTGATCCAGACCCAGTCCGGTGAGCAGCAGATCAAACTCCCCGCAGGCAGCGCCATTACCTACCCCTCCGGCTCACTGCATCGGGTGGCGGAAGTCACGCAAGGGGAACGCCTGGTTGCGGTCACCTGGGCGCAAAGCATGATTCGCGAGGCGGAGAAGCGCGAGCTTTTATACAACCTGTATAAAAGCCGTGAGCGGCTGCAGCGTAAATATCCCGATGATGAGGAGGTGGTTAAAATCGATCACACCTATATCAACCTGGTGCGCATGTGGAGTGAAATCTAGGCGGGGCATGCCTGAGCTGCCCTGGAGTTTTTCAGTGGCTGCCTGAACAATGCCTGTCAATCAGGCACAAAAAAGCCGAACAGTGTTCGGCTTTTTTGTCAGATAAGATCCAGAAACTGAATCCTAGCGGTGAGAACCCTTATCCGCATGTGCTGCGTCAACCAGCTCCATCGCTTTATCACGGAAAGTTTCACGGTAGCCTTCCAGCACTGTGCCAGACTCTGGTGTGAAGTACTCTTTGGCATTAAAGCCGTTCTTGTGCTCGTTTTCGATGAATTTGTTCTGCATTTCGATCAGTTCTTTGATCAGCGCATTTCTATCAGCCATGGTTCTAACCTCATGAATTCGTTTGTGTGCGGCCTTATCCACTAATGTGGGCCCAGCGAGTGAGCGTAGTATAGCTGCATTCAGGAAAAAATACCTCTACCCCATAAGGAATAGAGGCGATTTATTTACTACTAGTAGCCGCCCTTGCGTGTAGACATGGGGCAACCGCCAATTTTCAGACCTTGCTTGGATGGCATAAGCGGGAACATTTCGTACATAAGCTTGGAAGTCACTTTTTCACCCCATAGCTTACCCATCGCTTTCATAATGCCACGCTCGTTAGGCTCGTTGCCTGCCAGCGTTTCTTCACGAACGTATCTAACGATATCCCAATGACGGTCAGTCGGCTCAATGCCTTCTTCAGCGAAAAGCTCAGCCGCAATTTCTTCGTTCCAGTCGTTCGCGTCTACCAGGTAACCTTTGTCAGTTCTTTCAACAGATTCAAGTGCCATGATTGTTGCCTCAGTCCCAATTGATCAAGTTAAACAAGTAATTTCTAGGGCGCATACTTAATCATAAAAGCCCATTAATGTCACTTATCCCATTAGTTATATATGGACTTATAAATCTTGTTTATCCGCATCTGGCGCAGAGATTTTATTTTTCTTTTAATTTTCAATAACCTGGGTCATCTACAGCACACACAAAAACACCCGCCGAGCTTCAAAAAAACCCGCGGGTGTTATTGTGCATCAGTAGAAAATAATATAATTATAATCCAACGAAATCAGGCAGTGCCGTCAAAATGACTGCTTTCCGACATATCCCCCACGGCCTTGATGCCTTTATGGGGAATAAACAGGCCAAAACCCATTTTCTGCCCCTCGCCTATGCCCTGCTGCTGCAGTGTCACCGCCTCTTCAGGGTCAAGATCCGCCACCATAATGCTCATGGTATTCACCGGCCCTTCTGCCAGATTAAAGCGATGGCCAATGCCACACAGCGCCTTGCGCAGGTTGATCCCCATCTCCTTCATCTCCGCCGAGACGCGGCTGACAAAGGCTTCTTCACTTTCATTGTCGCCAACAATCACATAACGGGAAAACAGCGTGCTCAGGGGGCTGAATTTTTTAACCTGGAAATCACCAAAGGTTAAATCATGCTCACCCAGGCGAATCGTCTGCCCCACCAGCGCCGCAGCATCTTCATGGCGGTGCTTGGGCATACGGATGCGCATGCGTGAACGGCGTGACAGGTAAATACAGCCGTCATTGGTGTCCTCTTCAGGGCGTTGCCAGCCATTGCCAGTGGAGGCACCGTGAATCATGTGCACCCCTGCCTGGGGTTCTTCGGCCATCCAGGGAAGTATCTCCAGAATGGCATCAGATAGCTCCTGGGCATGATCCAGCGGCACCATTTTACAGTCGACCTTGAAGGACAGGTCAGTCACCGTATCCGGCACTACATAGGCTTCGGTTTTCTTATCTTCTTGCCATAACATAATATATTCTCTTTTAAATCAGTTGCTTACCTATTTGGAAAGGTAAACGCCATCTCCACCTGATTTTGCCAGTCGCGGGGCGTGTCCTTGAACGGCGGCTTGATATCTACATCCAGGTGAATCTCGCCGTCACGGGCCTTCTGCCGTGCAACTTCAAGCAGATCCTCGAAGCAGTTCAGCTCATGCTCCTGGGTCAGTATGTCACTCAAGTAAATCATTACGGGCTCTCTAGCGGTTTAACACGATCATAATATCTTGCGCGGTATAACAGTCGTTTCTGTTCCACGGCTTCGGCATCACTAAATGCGGTGCGGTTATGCAGCACGTTATTGGCAATTATACCTTCACCCGCCTGCATTCTATAGGTAATAACATAAGGGTTATTGGTGTCCAGCAGCTCACGCATACAGGCCAGCGCCTCCTGGGTTAAGGCATCCTGCTTCCATTCGATATTCCGCGTACGGGCTGAATAGCGCATATGCAGGCTGTTACTCTGGGTATCCAGCGAGAACACCGGGCCACTCTGCGCCGGGCGAATCTGCTTGCCATTCTCTATATTGGGGGGAATGGTCAGAACATCAAGCTGTGCCAGCGCCTGAATAAAGCGGGGCTCGGTCTCACGCAACTGCAGATAGGCCATTTCATGGTCCAGCATCAGGTTCTCGCCACCACTGGCTGCCGGCCTGACACAGTGCAGCACCATGGCGCGGATGGTGCGCTCGGGGTCGTTGTAATAGCCATCGGTGTGCCAGGTCAGCTGGCGGTCGGTATAGGGGATATAGCCGGTATGCCGTCCCGTCTGCATCACCTGGATCGAGCTGATATTGTCCTCATCGGAGCACAGGTTGCCATCCAGCCGCTGCAAGCCCAGCTGCTGCCCCAGCTCGCGCACAAAGGCCTTGTCGCCCAGCGCCGGATCAGCCAGCCGGTAGAGCACAAAATTAAAGCGTGAACAGGCTTCGAGCAGGCGCTGCAGCGTCTCCCCGTTAAGCTCCCGTGAATCAAGCTCGATCAGTTGTGTATGGGCACTATTTTCATAGGCCCGTTGCTTGCCATCACGCCAGTGGCGGTAGGCAGAGGTTGTATCTGTACTGACTGGATCAAATTGCACTGTATTACCCTGTAAACAAACCTGAATACAGTGTATCCGATTTACCCGCTACCCAGGCAATATCCCTAACAGGCAGATAGGATACTTTATATATATATGAGCAAACAGAAGACTATGTGCAATCCCACATAGTCGAGCCAATGTGTCAGCGGATTTCTGCCAAACCAGACATTAGGCGTTTTGGCACACAGATACTTAATTATACAGCTCTACCCATAATGGATATAACCGCCAGCCCGGAGCTCGACCGGCGCCATTGAAAACACCCAGTAAAGCCGGTACCTGCTGCCGGATAAAAACCATCCACACACGCATAAAACGCCGCCACAGCGGGCGATCAAACCGCCAACAAAAAAATCTTATATATGGATTAACGACCCGCAGGTTTGTATGCTATATTACTGACCCCAATTTTTATGCGGCATATCGGGGATTGACCCTGAACTGGGCCAATAAGACATATCCCATTAGGGATATCCGGAATATCACACACCCTCCCAAGGGATAGATGTTCTGAGCCGGTAACTCGGCCTAGACTACGTCGTACTAAATTTGGGATGTTTTAAATCGGCGGTTGGACGACCGCAGTTTTGAGACAAACCCAGAAAATTTTTAACCTTATGACTTCGGTCATATATTTAAATTTAGATGAGGGACAAGGCAGTAGCCCCCCTTGGATAATAAACTGTCGTCCCTACTACGGAGATCGCCATGGCAGCAAATAAGATCTATGAAACACCGATGCTTGACGAACTGGAGAAAGGTCCCTGGCCTAGCTTCATTACTGGTATCAAAGCTCTGCGTGACAACCACGAAAGCCAATTCATCAATGACATGACCAGCTCGCTGCTGGGTCAGTTAGAGCACTCTTACGAAACGCGTAAGGGCTACTGGAAAGGCGGCACTGTATCTGTATTTGGTTACGGCGGTGGTATTATCCCTCGCTTCTCTGAAGTGGCAGCAGCTTTCCCGGAATCTAAAGAATTCCACACACTGCGTGTACAGCCTACTCCAGGTAACTACTACACAACCGAGATGTTAAACAAGCTGGGCGACAGCTGGGAAAAGCACGGTTCAGGCCTTGTAACTTTCCACGGCCAGACTGGTAACATCATGTTTATCGGTACTACTACCAAAGGCACTCAGGCATTCTTTGATGAAATCAATGAATATGGCTGGGACCTGGGTGGTGCGGGTCCATGTGTACGTACCGCGATGTCATGTGTAGGTGCTGCACGTTGTGAGATGTCTAACTGTAACGAGCACGCTATCCAGCGCTGGTTGGTTAACAACTTCACAGACGATGTTCACCGTCCTGCACTTCCTTACAAATTCAAGTTCAAGATTTCTGGTTGTCCAAACGACTGTCAGAATGCTATCGAACGTGCTGACTTTGCGGTAATCGGTACATGGCGTGACGATATGCGTGTTGATCAGGCTGAGTTCAAAAACTACATTGAAACCAAAGGCCGTCAATACATCATCGACAACGTTATTACTCGTTGCCCAACTCAGGCACTTGCACTGAATGATGACGACACAATTGCTGTTGATAACCGTAACTGTGTTCGTTGCATGCACTGCATCAACGTTCTGCCTAAAGCACTGCGCACTGGTACTGACAAGGGCGTTACTGTTCTTATCGGTGGTAAGCGTACACTGAAAATCGGCGACCTGATGGGTACAGTTGTTGTGCCTTTCAAGAAGCTGGAAACTCGTGACGATTACGAAGAACTGGTTGAGCTGGCTGAAGAAGTTATCGACTTCTGGGCTGAAAATGCACTTGAGCACGAGCGTTGCGGTGAAATGATCGAGCGTATCGGTCTGGTTAACTTCCTGGAAGGCCTTGATATTGATGTTAATCCAAACATGGTTAGCAACACACGTCAAAGCTCTTACGTTCGTATGGACGGTTGGGATGACGAAGCAATTAAGTGGTTTGAGAATCAAGCAGAAGCTTAATTAGCCCTTCATTGTACGAACCGATAGCCGTGAATTTGTTTTCACGGCTATTTTTGAAAGATTTGAATATATAACTTGAGGAAATAATCATGGCAATGGCAGATATGCGTCCGCCCATCGAGTCTGGATGTCCAGACGGTTTCCAGTACATGCATCCTGCGATGCGTCGTAACTTTGGCCAGTGGAAATATCACACTGACCCACGCCCTGGCGTTTTATGCCACGTTGCAGAAAGCGGCGAAACTGTTTACACAGTTAAGTGTGGTACTCAGCGTATTCTTGACCTGTTCACTCTGCGTGAACTGACTTCAATCGGCGACGAATATGCGGACGGTTACATCCGTTTCACTATCCGTTCAAACGTTGAATACACAGTAACCGACGAAGCAAAAGTAGAGCCTTTAATCAAAGCGCTTGAAGATAAAGGCTACGTTGTTGGTGGTACACGTAACTCTGTTACTACTCTGTCTCATACACAGGGCTGGTTACATTGCGACATTCCTGGTACTGACGCATCAGGCGTTGTTAAGTCCATGATGGACGAACTGATTGACGAATTCCGTCAGTGGAACATGCCTAACCGTGTTCACCTGACAACTTCATGCTGTCAGATCAACTGTGGTGGTCAGGGCGACATCGCAATCAACGTTCAGCACACCAAGCCACCCAAGATTGACCACTCACAGGTTTCTAATGTATGTGAGCGTCCATCTGTTGTAGCGCGTTGTCCTGTAGCGGCTATTCGTCCTGCCCTGGTAGACGGCAAGCCATCACTGGAAGTTGACGAGAAGAAATGTATCTGTTGTGGTGCATGTTTCCCTCCTTGTCCTCCAATGCAAATCAATGATGCAGAGCACTCTAAACTGGCAGTATGGGTTGGTGGTAACCACTCTAATGCACGTGGTAAGCCTACATTCCAGAAACTGGTTGCTTCTGCAATTCCTAACAACCCACCACGCTGGCCTGAAGCGACTGCTATCGTTAAGCAGATCCTGAAGTGCTACAAAGAAGATGCGCGTGACTGGGAACGTGTTGGTGAGTGGGTTGAGCGTATCGGCTGGCCTCGTTTCTTCGAACTGACTGGTCTGCCTTTCACTAAATACCACATCGATAACTGGCGTGGTGCTCGTGCAAGCCTGAATGCTTCTACTCACATCCGTTTCTAAGTGTGGTAAAGATGAAATATAGTATTATGGTAAACGAAGGTCCATATACTCATCAGGCGTCTGACACTGCTTTGCATTTTTGCAAAGCAGCGTTGGAAGCGGGTAATGAGATCTTTCGCGTTTTTTTCTATCACGATGGTGTAAATAACGGTACCCGTTATACCGTGCCACCTCAGGACGATCGCAATATCCAGCAAGAATGGTCAAAGCTTGCAAAAGCCCATGACATCGATCTGGTTATCTGTATTGCAGCAGCCCAGCGCCGCGGCATTATGGATGCTGACGAAGCAAAGCGTCAGGGTCTTGATGGCGACAATATCGCACCTGGTTTCCGTATTTCTGGCCTTGGCCAGTTGATTGAAGCCGGCATTATTGCTGACCGTCAACTAGTGTTTGGAGATTAAGTATGTCTACTAAGAAATTTATGTATGTAAACAGAAAAGCTCCTTACGGCACAGTTTATGCGCTTGAGTCACTTGAAGTTGTTCTGATTGGTGCTGCCTTCGAGCAGGATGTGTCTTTATGCTTTATTGGTGATGGCGTATACCAGATTGCCAAAAACCAGAAGACTGCCGGCATTGGCATGAAAAACTTCTCACCTACCTTCAAAGCGCTGGGTGACTACGAAGTTAACAAGCTTTATGTGGAAAAAGAGTCTCTTGAGGCACGCGGTTTAACATTAGATGATCTGATGGATTTAACCTGGGAAGACGAAGATGACGACTACGCTGAAAAGCCATCGATTCGTCTGGTTAGCTCGGCTGAACTGGCTGAAGTTCTAGACGAACAAGACGTTGTTCTAAGCTTCTAAGGGGTAATCATATGTCAACTTTACACACAGTAAACAAATCACCTTTTGAACGCGACTCTCTGTCTTCATGCATCAGATTAGCAAAAAAAGGTAGCGCAATTCTTCTTATAGAAGATGGCATTTTTGGTGCCATGGCGGGTACTGACCATTCAGCAATGGTTCAGGACGCAATGCAAAATGCATCATTTTATGTTTTAGGTCCCGATCTAGCAGCTCGCGGTATGAGTGAAGATCGTGTAATCGACGGTATACAGGTTGTTGATTACAGCGGATTCGTAGATTTAACCAAGCAACACGATACGTGTCAGTCCTGGTTATAAACCTGTTTAATATTATTTCTTACGTAGGAGTATAGAGATGCCTTTTGAAGCAAACGGTAAGACTTTCGAGACTGATGAAGAAGGTTACATGGTAAACCTGAACGAGTGGGAGCCAGAGTGTGCAACTGCAATGGCAACACTGGAAGATCAGGAACTGACTGAAAACCACTGGGAAGTTATCAACTTTCTGCGTGAATACTATGACGAATACCAGATCGCTCCAGCAGTACGTGTACTGACTAAAGCGATCGGCAAGAAGCTTGGTAAAGACAAAGGCAACAGCAAGTACCTGTACGAACTGTTCCCTTATGGCCCAGGTAAGCAAGCATGTAAGTATGCTGGTCTGCCAAAGCCAACTGGTTGCGTTTAATACCCAGCCTGTTCAGGGGAGAAGCAAGGCTTCTCTCCTTAACTTAAATTCCTGAAAGCTCAATGATTTATTTGGGTTTTTTGTTTGTTAGTAATGAATGACTAACAAGCCAGCGCCTGGTCTGCGCTATAGAAAGTGAGCCTGATTATTTTTAATGCACTTAAACACTAAAATATAGAATTTGTTGCGGAGTACGCCTTAATGTCCACCCTGATTGCAGTACTGTTAACCCTGGCTACCCTTGTTATGATAGTTGGTGTGGTTCGAAAAGCCCGTCAGTACAGCGCGACTCCCGCACCACTAAAAATCCCTGTTACGCCCGCACCTAAAAGCACTGGCGGTGTCGTTGTGCGTATGGCAAAAGAAGTCTTCCTGTTTGCCGCGCTGTTCCGTGCAAGTAAATGGACCTGGATCTTCGGCTGGATTTTCCACGTATCTCTGGCACTGGCCTTTATTCGCCACCTGCGTTATGTCATCGATCCTGAAGGTATGCTGGGTTTCATGATGCCTTTCCTTAACCTGTGGCTTGTACAAACCGCTGGCAAATATGCTGTGTTTGGCATGGTTATCGGCCTGCTGGGTCTGCTGGCACGCCGCTTCCTGGTTGCCCGTGTACGTTATATCTCGGCGCCTTCTGATTACCTGATGCTGCTTTTATTACTGGCGATTGCCATCACCGGTTTCGTTATGAGCTTTATCACGAACGTTGATGTCATCGGCGTCAAAGTATTTATGCTGGGCATTCTGAACTTTGACCTTCAGCAACTTCCTGAAGGCACGGCTCTAGTTGCCCATCTGTTACTGGTTGCTTTACTGGGCTTAATTTTACCATTCAGCAAGTTACTGCATATTCCGGGTGTGTTCTTTGCACCAACCCGTAACCAGGTAGACAACCCACGCGAGAAACGCCATATCGCAGACTGGGCCAAGCCGCTGGATGAGACTCGTGGTAACTACCCTGAGCTACAACCCAAAGCGGAAGCAACCGAAGAAAGCAAAGCATAAGCTTAACGAATAAATAACGAGCATTTACTGCGAGTATAACGAGGAATCCATAGTGGCTGATTACGAAGTACCAGAAGTCAAAGAGTATGCGGTAGTTCCTATGCCGAAAGATGGCGTAATGACCCATCTGAGTCCTTTTGTGGCTAAACCGGAATTTCAGGAAGCACTTAACTACGTCGGTAAAAAGGAACAGACTTCTGAAAGCGAAATGCCGAAGTATGTTCTGGTTGATGGCTGGAAAGAAAAAGCGATCGACAAGATGGGAGACCTGCTGGGTCGCTACCGCAGTCTGCAGGTGTTTATGGACTCCTGTGTAAAATGTGGTGCCTGCACAGACAAATGCCATTACTTCCTGGGTACCCAGGATGCGAAAAACATGCCGGTTGCGCGTCAGGATCTACTGCGTAGCGTATACCGTCGTTACTTCACCTTTGCCGGTAAATACTTCCCCAAACTGGTAGGCGCAAGGGATCTAACTGAAGAAGTGGTTGACGACTGGTACAGCTACTTCCACCAGTGTTCAGAGTGCCGTCGTTGTGCGGTATTCTGCCCTTACGGTATCGACACCGCTGAAGTGACCATGGCGGCTCGTGAAATCATGGCGCACATTGGTAAAGGCCAGAAATACTCCAACGAAATTATCGGCAAGGTATTCACCATTGGTAATAACCTGGGCCTGCCTGAAAAAGCACTGGCAAACGTACTGGAAGGTCTTGAAGAAGACGTAGAATACGACATCGAAGTGCCGGTTAAATTCCCACTGGACCAGAAAGGTGCGGACATTCTGCTGGTTACGCCGTCTGCCGACTTCTTCGCCGAACCACACATTGACGGCCTGATCGGTTACGCCAAGGTATTCCATGCAACCAACACCAGCTGGACCCTGAGTTCTGTGGCTTCAGAAGCCGCTAACTTCGGTCTGTTTATCGGTTCTTACGAAAACATGCAGCGTATTTCCATGCGTATTCGTGAAGCCGCACTGCAGCTGGGTGTAAAACGAATTGTTTACGGTGAGTGTGGCCACGCATGGCGTGTAGGTTACAGTTTCCTTAACACCCTGGCAGGTCCGTTTGACTTCCTTGACCAGAACTACCCCATTCCACAGCACATCTGCGAGTTCACACTGGACAAGCTTGAAAAAGGTGAGCTGAATATCGACAAATCACGTAATGATGAGATGACGCTGACATTCCATGATTCCTGTAACGTTGCACGTGCCTCCGGCATGGGCAACAAGCCAGGCGGTCAGTTTGAAATTCCGCGTGCCGTTATCAAGGCGGTTTGTAACAACTTTGTCGATATGGAACAGGATACCATCCACGATGCAACATTCTGTTGTGGCGGCGGCGGTGGTCTGTTAACAGACGACCTGATGGAACTGCGCGTTAAAGGTATTTTACCGCGTGCAACTGCATTGAAAAATGTAGTTGAAGAAAATGGGGTAACTCATATGGCGGCGATCTGCGCGATCTGTAAGAGCCAGTTTACCAAGGTACTACCCTACTATGGTTTTACCATGGATCAGATTGTCAGTGTTCATCAACTTGTTAGTAATGCGATCATCCTGGAAGGCCAGGTTGACCCGGAAGACTAGCAGGAAACTGAGCTCGGACAGAACGTTTTTAAACAATGAATTTTTAACTATACGGTTCAGCATATAGGAGAGTAGCATGGCAACTTCAAAAGAAGACATGCAGAAAAAAGACTTAACATTTCGCCGCTTTAAAGAGGGCGATCACAAATGGTCAGATTTCAGTAAAAAAATATTTGTTGAGGATACTTCACATAAGTGCCCCACCTATGTGCATCGCACACCCCCATGTCAGGGTAGCTGCCCATCAGGTGAGGATATCCGCGGCTGGCTGGATATCATCCGTGGTATCGAGCGCCCACCAGAAGGCATGACAAAAGAAGAGTACGCATTCCAGCGCTCGACTTCTGCCAACCCATTCCCTGCAATGATGGGCCGTGTATGTCCAGCACCTTGTCAGGATGGCTGTAACCGTAACGATGTTGATGACTTCGTTGGCATCAACTCAGTTGAACAGTACATTGGTGACAGCGCCTACACTGGAAAATACAAGTTCGGCAACCTGCCTGAACTGAGCGGCAAGAAAGTAGCCATTATCGGTGGCGGTGTTGCTGGTATGTCTGCAGCCTATCACCTGCGTAAATTCGGTATTGGCAGCACCATTTTCGACGACCATGATGAGCTGGGTGGCATGATGCGCTACGGCATTCCCGGCTACCGTACTCCACGTGACGTAATGGATCACGAATGTATGCGTATCCTGGACATGGGCGGTATTGATACCAAACTGAGCACCCGTGTTGGTAAGGACGTAGCTGTTGAAGCGCTTGAAAAAGAATACGATGCCGTTCTGTGGGCACTGGGTTGCAAGAAAGGTCGTGGCCTGTTCCTGGATAACTGGAAAGACGTTCCCAATGCAGTAACCGCGGTTGACTTCCTTGAGCAGTTCAACAAAGGCGAAATGAAGTACACCGGCAACAAGATTGTATGTGTGGGTGGTGGTGATACCTCTATCGACGTAGTTTCTGTTTCTCGTCGTATCGGCACACTGAAAGACATGGCGGGTGAAAAGCCAGAAGATTCAGTTGAAGGTCGTCTGAAGCATGGCGATGTTAAAGATGCAGACAAGAAAGCCTGTGACAGCGTTGTACTAACCGCACTGTTCAAGCAGGAAGAAATGACTGCAGCAGAGCACGAAGTTCATGACGCACTGCACGAAGGTGTGGTTATTCTGAACGAAGTTATGCCAACTGAAATCATCACTGATGAAAATGGCCGTGCAACTGCACTGAAACTGGTTGAATGTAAATTTGAAAACAACGCGCCTGTGGCAGTTGAAGGCGGCAAGGAACATATCATCGAATGTGACCTGATCGTATCTGCAATCGGCCAGTTTGGTGATATGGAAGGTATTGAAGACTTCGACAATGGTCGTTCATTAATCGATGCTGACAAGTTCTACCAGGTACCAGGCAAGGTTGGTCACTTCGTAGCTGGCGACATTATTCGTCCTCACCTGTTAACCACAGCGATTGGTCAGGGTTCAGTAGTTGCTGAAACCATCAAGCAGTTCCTGGATCAGAAAGAAGTTAAGAAGCGTCCTAAGGTTGACGTTCATCACTTCAATCTGCTGAGCAAGCTGGATGAGTCACACCTGGCTCCATCGACTTACGCAGACAAGAAACTGCAGGAAGGCCAGCAACGTGGCACCGATAGCAGTGATTATGCGGTTCACAACTACGAAGACCGTTCGCAGCAGGAAATCATTTCAACAGACCTGATGTTCCTCGGCCACTTCCAGGCTGTAGCGCGTAATATGCGCCCTGAAGATGTTCCATCATCTGATGCGGTACTGGGTCACTTTGCCGAGCGTATGGGTGGCCTGGCTGAAGAAGCAGCGGTTGCTGAAGCAGAGCGTTGCATGAGTTGCGGCATGTGCTTCGAGTGTGACAACTGCGTTATCTTCTGCCCACAGGACGCTGTGTTCCGTGTTAGCAAGGATAAATCAACTACCGGTCGCTATGTTGATACTGACTACAGCAAGTGTATTGGTTGTCATATCTGCTCCGATGTATGTCCTACCGGCTACATTGACATGGGTATGGGTGAGTAACATTTCAGTTTTCCGCCAGCACTAGCTGGCGGAACAACCTGAATAGTTACCAGGTCTTTAACAATTGGAGTGACTAATGCTGCAGATGAAAAATCTCATGCATAAAGCCTTGATTACAATCGCGGGCACTACAGCAGTGGTGTTTACCGCTTTTGCTAGTTCCGGTGAAAAACCAGCTTTTGCACCTCAGGTTCCCTACCCGACAAACGGGTCAACGGAATGCGTAGAACCTGTTGATGATATAAGAAAAAATCACATGGAGTACCTGCTTCATCAACGTGATAAAACGATGCACGAAGGTATACGCACCAAGCAACACAGCCTCAAAGAATGCATCGACTGTCATGTACCTGAAAACACCGAGGTTCGTTTCGGTGATGATAAGCACTTCTGTAGCAGCTGCCACAATTATGCCGGTGTCAGCATCGATTGCTTCCAATGTCATACTGACCGCCCAGTGGGAAAAAATCCGCACAAATCAAATGCACAGCTAGACTTACCTCTCAGCACTGATGTTGTGGATAGATCCGTTTCGGGAGCGAGCAATGAATAAAAACAATGTAAACCAGGAATCGGTAAATATTTCGCGCCGTAGTTTCGTGGAGAAATCTGCAACGGCAGCTGCGGTGTTTACCATTGCACCAGGTGTTGTTCTGAATCAGGTACATGCAAAGCCTGCGGCTGAGCCTGTTACCGATGCAAAACGCTGGGGCATTCTGATTGACACTGCTAAATGCGGTAATGGTTGTACCGATTGTGTCACCGCCTGTCATGAAGAAAACGGTATCGAATCACATGGTCGACCATTAACCGACCAGAAGTGGATTCGCAAGATTAAACTGAAAGACAATCTGACCAATCACGTGGTGTCACTGCCAATGATGTGTCAGCACTGTGAAAAACCACCCTGTGTCGATGTATGCCCAACCGGCGCATCTTTCAAACGTGACGATGGCATAGTACTGGTTGATCGCCACATCTGTATCGGTTGCCGCTACTGCATGATGGCCTGCCCTTATAAGGCTCGTTCATTTGCGCATGAAGCGGTTGATAACAAGGTCGATTTCCAGCCACGGGGTAAAGGCACAGTTGAGTCCTGCACCATGTGTGTACACCGCGTTGATAACGACGGTACACCCGCCTGTGTTGAGGCCTGTTCGTCAAACGATCACGGTGCCATGGTATTTGGCGACCTGAAAGATCCACAAAGCGAAATCTCGCAGCAGCTTGTAAAACACGGCGGCAAGCAGATTCGTGCAGATCTTGGCCTAAATACTGGTGTTCGCTATAGAGGAATCTAGAGCAGCATAACCGATCAATATTCAGCTGAATAAAAATCATTATGAAAAAAATACACTTACAAACGATAGAAGGTAAAAGCGCTGGCTATATGGGCCTGATTGCCCTGCTAGGCGCCTTTATTCTCGGTGCACTGGGCTCTACCTACTATATGGAGCATAACGGTCACTGGGTTACCGGCATGGACAACCAGGTTGTCTGGGGCATGCCCCACGTATTCGCGGTATTCCTGATCGTTGCCGCCTCCGGCGCACTCAATGTCGCATCTATCTCGTCGGTTTTTAACAAGAAGATCTATAAGCCACTGGCACCGCTGTCTACTCTGGTAGCCCTGGCGTTGCTGGCTGGCGGCCTGATGATACTTGTTCTTGACCTGGGTCGCCCGGATCGACTGATCGTTGCCATGACCTATTACAACTTCAAGTCCATCTTTGCCTGGAATATGATCCTGTATAACGGCTTCTTCGTTATCGTCGGTGTCTATGCCTGGTTTATGCTGGATCGCACCATGAAACAGTACAGCCGCTATGCGGGTATTGCCGCCTTTGTATGGCGCCTGGCACTGACCACGGGTACCGGTTCAATCTTCGGCTTCCTGGTTGCCCGCACCGGCTATGACATGGCGATGATGGCTCCGATGTTCATTATTATGTCGTTCTCGTTCGGTCTGGCTGTGTTTATCCTGGTACTGCTGGCGTCTTATAACTGGACTGGCCGTGAGCTGGGTGATGTTGTGGTGAATCGTCTGCGTAAATTACTCGGCGTGTTTGTGCTGGCGGTACTCTACTTTGTATTCGTGTATCACATCTCTAACCTGTACGCGACAGAGCACCATGGCTTTGAAGCCTTTATGCTGCTGGGTGAAAATGGCGGTGAGAAGTATTCGATGATCTTCTGGGTTGGCCAGATACTGCTGGGTAGCCTGGTTCCACTGGCGCTGATCTACGCTCCGGCTGTTGCCAACTGCCGCAAGACATTAACACTGGCCAGTGTACTGGTTGTATTCGGTGGCCTGGCACAGCTGTACACCATTATCATTGCCGGACAGGCCTACCCGCTGGAAATGTTCCCGGGTATGACCATTCTGGAAAGTGGCTTTAACGATGGACTGGTCAGCCAGTACTCAGCTACCCTGCCGGAAATTATGCTGGGTCTGGGTGGTGTTGCACTATCACTGCTGATGATTGCATTCGGTGTCAGGGTTCTGGGCTTCCTGCCTGCTTCACTCGCAGACTCGGTTGCAGATCCACACGCCAAAGCGGAATAAATAAAACGGGTTAGGTCAATGACCTGATCACCCGCTAACAACGGCTCGGAGTTCACTTCGAGCCGTTTGTATTTATACGCTGTTAAAGGGGAACGATTGAAAAACCAGCCAGTGGCCCTATATAAACCAGCACAATTCTATTGGCAGCAATGCTGCGCGGATTCGCTGTTTAGTCTGGCGTTTTCTTGTTACAGGTAACCTAACAGCATGTCGCATTTTCTTATCTCAGCAGCACATAAATCCTCAGGTAAAACCACCCTGAGTATTGGCTTATGCGCAGCACTGGCTGAAAGCGGCCTGCAGGTTCAACCATTCAAGAAAGGCCCGGATTATATCGACCCCATGTGGCTGGGTCGTGCCAGCGGTCGCCCCTGCCATAATCTGGATTTCTACACCATGCAACAGGATGAAATCCGCGCGACCTTCGCACAGCAATCTGCAAGCGCCGATATTTCACTGATTGAAGGCAATAAGGGGCTGTTCGACGGCCTCGACCTGCACGGCAGTAACTCCAATGCCGCCCTCGCCCGCCTGCTAAACGCGCCGGTGGTGCTGGTGCTGGATACCCGTGGTGTCAGCCGTGGGGTAGCGCCGCTGATCCTCGGTTACCAGTCATTTGAAAAAGACATCAATATCGCCGGGGTGATTCTCAACCAGGTCGGCGGCAGCCGCCATGAAAGCAAACTGCGCCAGGTCATCGAGCACTACACCGACGTCAAGGTGATCGGCGCGGTGCAACGTAACCCGGACCTGTCCATCGAGGAACGCCATCTGGGCCTGATGCCCAGTAATGAAGACGATTCCGCTGACCGCAAGATTATGCAGATACGCGATCTGGTGAAACAGCAGGTGGATCTTTCCCGGCTGCGCTCGATTGCCGACAGTGCAGCTGAAGTTAGCATAGCCGAGACCATAGCCACTGCACCGATTCAGTTTGATTCACCGATAACCATCGGTGTGGTCAAAAACGACGCCTTTGGCTTTTATTACCCCGGTGATTTACAGGCACTGGAAGACTGTGGCGCGAAACTGCTGACAATTGACACCATCAGGGACGCTGAACTGCCCGAGATCGATGGATTATTCATTGGTGGGGGTTTCCCCGAGACGCGCATTGAAGCGCTGTCAGCGAACCGTACAATGCGCGAGGCGATTAAACAGGCATTGCAGGATAACCTGCCCTGTTATGCGGAATGCGGCGGCCTGATGTACCTGAGCCGCAATCTGAGCTGGAACGAAACACGGGGCGATATGGTGGGCTTTATTCCCGCCGATTGCGTGATGCACGAAAAACCCCAGGGGCGAGGCTATATCCAGCTGGAGGAAACGCCGGTTCATCCATGGCTGGATTATGCACCGCAACCAGCGCCGGTGATTGCCGCGCACGAGTTCCATTACTCGTCACTTGAAAACCTCGACCCGGATGTTAAATTTGCCTATCGTGTCAAACGCGGTTCAGGCATTACCGGCGAATTTGACGGCATTATCATAAACAACACCCTGGCCTGTTATGCCCATCTACGGGATACGGCAAGCAACCACTGGGCACAACGATTTGTACAGTTTGTACAGCATTGTAAACGTACTAAGCGGAGTAACGCATGATTACACTAACCCCGGCTGCTGCAAAGCAGATCAAACATTCAGCTAAAGAATCAAACCTCGACGGCCTGCCACTGCGTCTCGCCTGCACCCGCATGGATGACGGCAGTTTTCATTATGGCATGGGCTTCGATGACATCAAGGAAGGCGATATTACCCACACCTCCGAAGGTGTAGATGTTATTGTATCGGTCACCGCCAATGAGTTTCTTAATGGCACAAAGGTAGATTTTGTTCCGCTGGAAGAAGGTGGCGAACCCCAGTTTATCTTTATGAACCCCAATGACCCGAGTTACGTTCCGCCAAAAGAAAAATAAGCGAACAACTGGCGACACCGTTCACACAACAGCAGCAGGCCATTATGTCATTCACCGAGCGTATACAGATGGAATTCCGGCAGATGTCACTCAAGCATTTGCTTAACTGCATCACTGCGCTATTTACCCTGCTCAGCCTGCTGCTGCTCACCGGCATCTGGCTGGCCACCACGGATGGCCCCAGAACTCTGCCGCTGAGCGTGCACATTGTGTTACTGCTGCTGTCGTTTCTGGCCATTTCCTATATTGCCTTTCGCAGCCAGCGCAGGCAGACGCTGAACAATCAGCAGCAGAACAAGGCACAGCAGATTCTGTATAACGTCACCAGCACGGTGAGCAGTGGACGCGAGCTGAAAGAAGTGCTGGTGCTGTTCTGCAAAAAAACCAATGAGGAACTGGACGCCAAGAATGTATCCGTGTGGCTGATTACCGAGAACAACTGGCTGGAGTACATTGCCGGTTCTGGCATTGACCCCAAGGTGGTTTCACAGCCGCGGCGAGTCAAGATTACCGAAGAGCTGGCCAGCACGCTGATTGAAAATGACATTATTCATGACAACCAGCATGTCACCCGGTTGGCGGAAATCCTGCAGTGTGATGTGAGTGATGATGTACGCTCCTATTACCTGCCACTGCACAACGGCAAGCACACCCTGGGTGTGATTCGTATCAAGCTGAACCAGAGGCCGTTTGCCAGCCAGAATGATTTACTTGAATTGCTGTCGACACTGGCGGATCAACTGTCAATCGCCATTGAAAAAGCCAAACAGGACCAGGAATCCCGACGCATGATTATTATGCAGGAGCGTAGCCTGATCGCCAATGAACTGCATGACTCACTGGCACAGACCCTGGCCAGTTTACGCTTCCAGGTGCGGGTATTGGATGAAACCCTGCAACCGACCTCCGAATTCAAATCGATTCGCGGTATCGAACAGGTGGAAAACAGTCTGGATGAAGCCTATTCCGACCTGCGCGAACTGATAGCCCACTGCCGTACCCCCATTGATAAACAGGGCCTGATGCCGGCGGTTGAAAAACTTATCTCCCGCCTGCGCAAGGACACCGGTATGCATATTCTGCTACAGCAGCAGTGGGAAAATTCCGACTTACCCACCAACCTCGAAATGCACATTTTCCGCATTGTGCAGGAAGCCATGAATAATATTCGCAAGCACAGCAATGCGCACAATGTACGCCTGATGTTCCGTTGCGATGAAAATGGCAACCATCACATTCTGATTGAAAACGACGGCCAGGGTTTTGAAACACCGAATATCAGCGAACACCCCGGCAAGCATGTCGGGCTTAATATTATGCGCGAACGCGCCAATTACCTGGGTGGCGACTTACGCATCGAAAGCGAACCTGATGAAGGCACACGCATCGAGTTGTACTTTACCTATAGCAGCGAGACCAAATATGATCCGCTACAACGATTATCGGAGATAAGCGCTTGAGTATGCGTGTATTAATAATTGATGACCACGCGCTGTTCCGCGTCGGCCTTCAGGGGCTGCTTGAACAACGCGGCATAGAAGTCATAGATGCAGTTGCCGAAGGCGCCACCGGCCTGCAACTGATTGATGAGCTCAAGCCGGACATTGTGCTGCTGGATTTACGCATGCCAGACATGAGCGGCCTGGAAGTATTAATCGAAGCAAAAAAACAGCACATTGAAATCCCCATCGTCATGCTCACCACCAGCAATGAAGAACAGGACCTGGTAGAAACCCTGCGCAATGGCGCTCAGGGCTATCTACTGAAAGACATGGAACCGGATGAACTGGTCAGTGCCCTGCGCGATATCGAAAAAGGCAAAAGTGTGGTGGCCCATGGCCTCACCGATGTACTGGCAAAAATGGTCCAGGGTGACCCGATTGAAGAAGTCGAAAAGGAAACGCCGTTTTCCGAACTCACGCCGCGCGAGCTGGAAATTCTCTGCCTGCTCGCCGATGGGCAGAGCAATAAGGTGATTGCACGTAACCTGGGTATTTCCGATGGCACGGTAAAGCTTCACGTTAAGGCCATTCTACGCAAACTGGAAGTGCACTCGCGGGTCGAGGCGGCGGTTATCGCCGTAGAACAGGGCCTGAAGCAGAACAAAACACATGACAGCAACAGTTAACCAGGCAGTCACATATGAAAACCTTTCGCTCACTCATTGATGACATACTTCCCTCAATCAAGGAAATTTTTCCCTGGGATCTGGAAGAAAAACTCAGCGCATCCGAAGATATTCTGCTGATCGATATCACCGAACCTCGCGAATACAACACGGTACATATCCGGAACTCATTCAATGTACCCCGCGGCATTCTCGAATCAGCCTGCGACTGGGGCTATACAGACACCTTGCCGGAACTGGCAGCGGCGCGTGATAAGGAAGTGGTGGTAATCTGCCGCTCTGGCAATCGCAGCGCACTGGCGGCTCACACCATGCAGCAGATGGGCTTCAACCATGTAATCTCATTAAAAACCGGCCTGCGTGGATGGTTTGATTATGAACTACCACTGTATAACAGCGATGATAAGGAAGTGGACGAAGACACCGCCGACGCCTATTTCAGCAAAAGCCCCGACCCGGAACAGATGGGACCGGATACAGACTGAGCGCCAACCGTATCCACATTTTCGTTACCGGCTTCCTGCCTCTCGCGGAATACCGCACATCCTGTGCATAAAAAAAAGCCCTGAGAAATCAGGGCTTTTTTATTAAGACAAATTTAATTAGCTGTTAATAAAACTTGCGATCTTTACGGTATTTACCTGCCTGTTGCACCACCACGCCCTTGATATGGGAAGGGCCGGCAAATTCCTCGGTTTCATATAAGTCATTCAGCGGTACAAGATAGTGCTTATTGTCATACTCACGGTACTGACGAAACGTGTATTCATTGCGCTGATCCAGCGCCACCACATAACAGCCATCACGTACCACACCCTCCGGGTCCACCACTATGACTACGCCGTCCATAAATTCAGGCTGCATGGAATCGCCCAGTACTTGCAATGCAAAGGGTTCAGCTTTACTACAGGATGATGCTTCCATTGGTCTACCTTTCGAGTGAATAGCGCGATAATTATACACTAACAGCCTACATGGATTAAGCACACTGATTATGCAGGCATTGCTGCCCACATGCTGCCCATAAATTATTTTTTCTTTATAAACAATAACTTGTGATTCAACAGCAAGTAACCCAGCCACTGTAGCCACAGCCATTATTGCGCGATTAGCTGATCAGGCACAATATATAGCCAGAAAACCTGTTGTAGCATCATTGCATCAGGCAACTGACTCGGCCCCACAGCCAGCCGTCAGCTGTTTTCTTACCATTCAGCAGGAGGGTTTCAAAATGGCACATATCGCAATTATCGGCGCAGGCATCGGTGGCTTACCCTGCGCCTATGAACTGCGGGAGCAGCTCGATAGCCAGCACCAGATAACGGTGATCAATAACCGGGATCATTTCCAGTTTACCCCGTCCAACCCCTGGCTCGCCGTTGGCTGGCGCACTGCAGAAGAGATTGCCATACCACTCAAGCCGGTACTGGATAAAAAAAACATCCAGTTGATTGTCGATACGGTGAATAAAATTGATGCCGAGAACAATACACTGCAATTCAACGATCACGAGCCGCTCAGCTACGATTACCTGGTGATTGCCACCGGCCCCAAACTGGCCTTTGATGAAGTCCCCGGCGCCGGCCCAGACGGCTTTACCACCTCGGTGTGCACATCGGAACATGCCAGGCTGGCCTATGCCGAATTCCAGAAGCTGCTACAGAACCCCGGCCCGATTGTGATTGGTGCCATGCCCGGTGCCAGCTGTTTTGGCCCCGCCTACGAATTTGCTTTTATCGTCGATGCCGAACTGCGCAAGCGTAAAATTCGCCATAAATACCCGATGACCTATGTCAGCTCCGAACCCTATATCGGTCACCTCGGCCTGGGCGGCGTGGGCGACTCAAAAAGCATGCTGGAATCCGATTTTCGTCACCATGATATAAAAACTATCACCAATGCAAAAACCACCCGTGTCGAGCAGGGCAAGCTATTCGTTGATGAGCTGAATGAAGACGGTGAGCTGAAGAAATCCCATGAGCTGGATTTTAATTTTGCCATGATGCTGCCTGCCTTCAAGGGCATAGATGCCATTGCCGAGGTAGAAGGCCTGTGTAATCCCCGCGGTTTTGTACTGATTGATGAACACCAGCGCAGCCCGAAATATAAAAATATTTACTCGACCGGCGTGTGTGTCGCTATTCCGCCGGTTGAAGCCACACCCGTGCCCACCGGCGCCCCAAAAACCGGCTATATGATTGAAACCATGTCGACCGCGATTGTGCACAATATCCTGCATGAACTTCGTGGAGAAGCGCCGGAAAAATGCGGTACCTGGAATGCAATCTGTCTGGCCGATATGGGAGATACGGGCGCCGCTTTTGTTGCCCTGCCACAGATTCCACCACGCAATGTAACCTGGTACAAAAAAGGCAAATGGGTACACCAGGCAAAGATTGCATTTGAAAAATATTTTCTACGCAAAATGCGTAAGGGCAATACCGATTCAGTGTTTGAAACCTTTGTGCTTAAAGCACTGGGCATCAACAAATTGCAGGACGATAGATAAGCCAGCCCTGCCCCCGCGCAGGCTGGCGTTTTCCGGCCAGCCTGCAATTGCCGGTTTGCTGTGCTATCTTCAGAAGTTATCAGTACAGATTCAAGATGTTCTAAAAATGACGATAACAGCAAGGAGCAGCCATGAACCCACGGCTAAACACTCTAATTGCAGGCTCCCTGAGCTGCGCACTGTTTACTCCCCTAATCAGCCAGGCATCGCCTTCCATCAGCGGCGGCGTGTGGTTTAATTACCGCAATATAAGCGACGATGATCTGGACAGCAAAACCCGTGGCGATATTGCCGATGAAGCGCTGATTTTATACGCCGATCACAAGGAAGAGGGACAGCCCTGGTATTTCTCCGCCGAAATGCGCTTTGGCCCCGGCGGTTTTACCAACCCTGAAGAAAACTCCACCGGAGATAATTTCGCCCTGCATAAAGCCTGGATTGCCTACCAGTTCGAACATGGCGGTGAACTGAAAATTGGTAAAAGCCAGGTACCTTTCGGCTGGAAAACCGTCAACTTCTGGCCCGGCGATGTATTGCTTGGCGGTTATGGTGACCAGATGGACGTTGGTTTTAAATACAGCCGCAGCCAGGACCGACTGCACTATGACCTCGCCTATTACCACGCAGACGACTGGGGCGAGACCAGCACCGATACCGTAGATGACAATGGCCACTGGGGTAGCCCTGATACCTACCGCAAAATGCAGACCGCCGTTTTCAATATTGAATACCAACTGACAGACAAACAGACACTGGGGTTTTCTGCACAGTCCGGTAGATTACAGGATCTCAGCCAGTATGTACCGGATGAAAATGACCCAAATGATATACCCGAGGCACCACTCAGCGGCAAACACAACGCACTCAATCTGCATTATCATGGACAGTTCGACGATTTTTACACTAAAGCTCAATACATACTGGTTGAACGCGAGCTGCCCAATGTAGCAAATAAAATCGAAAACTGGCGTGCGGCAATAGAACTGGGTTACACAGTGGATAAATGGTTCTACTATCTGGATGCCTCGATTGCTGACACAGATACCGCGGGCAACAACGTCGACTCGGTACAGGCTCATGCCCTGGGTGCCAGCTACAGTTATGGCCCAGGCTGGATTTATCTGGAGTATTTAACACAAAATGGTTTCATAGGCGCAGACGGTGATATAGGCGAAGGCGACTTCGATGCGCTTTACGTGTCGATCGATTATTACTTCTAAACGCAGATAACAGACTGAGTCTCTGACCTGGCTACAACTGATCGAGTGCCAGGCACCAGACGCAAAAAAGGCTGACACCAGATCAGCCTTTTTTGCAGGTGTTGACCAGCAGATTATTCCGCCAGCTGACCCACCACACTGTCCAGTATGCCAATAGTATCTAGCATCTCAGCTGCAGAATCGGCCATCTCGCCATCCGCAGCAGAGTCTGTAGTCAACTCACGCATTTCACCGGCAGAACCTGCTTCACTCGTCTCTGCAGCCATTTCACTGCGTTCACCTGCCGCTTCTATTGCAGTATCCAGCTGCTCGACACGACTACCCATATCATCGAATGTCAGTTCGGCATGGGGCGTATCAGCAACATTTTCGTCAATCATTGCATAGATTTCAGGGTCAACTATATCGGCTGCAGGGTGATGAGCAAACGCTGACGCACTGCTTACTGCACAAATTAGGGTACTGATTAATACTGATTTTTTCATGAGTCATAGTCCTCGTTAGTTAGTATTACTCGGTTAAACGAGGTGAAGAGCAAAAAGGTTCCCGATTTTCAGATTAACCCGGCTAATTGTGATCTGGCGCAAGAAACCATAACCCAGACATGAGCATAAGATTGAATATGGGGAATTTAATAGCATGTATGTAGTCGGTTCCAGCTTTAATATCAGCGCATCGATAAATCAATATATATAAGTTAGACAGGGAACCTGTTCCACTGGAGCCACCAAATGAGTTCAAACGCAGATGATTAAACAGTTATGGCCGTTTCGCAAAGACCCCCATGCCCAGTTTGATGCGCTGCTGAGCCCCCATCTGGACAAATTATATCGACTGGCCTATCGTCTCAGTGGCCAGCGCGACGCGGCGGAAGACCTGGTGCAGGAACTGCTGCTAAAAGTGTATCCACGCCTGGAGGAAATGCAGCAGATTGAGCAACTGGCACCCTGGCTATCGAAAATTCTCTACCGGCAGTTTATTGACCAGTACCGACGCCAGAAACGCTCACCGCTGGATTACACCGACGACGAGCAGACACTCTACGACAGCTCTGATCCAGACTCGCTGGATCCCGCAGAGATCAGCAATAACAGCCTCACTGCCGAACTCCTCAGTCAGGCACTGGACAGGCTAAATGATGACCAGCGCAGGCTGGTGATGCTGCATGATGCCGAGGGCTATACCCTGCAGGAAATCAGTGAACTACTGGAAACCCCCGTGGGTACACTTAAATCGCGCCTTAGCCGCGCCCGCAGCCGCTTGCGTGAAATACTCCAGCCAATGGAACCGGATAACGCCGTACAGCGTGTTAATGGTATGGAAGGCCAATGAATATGAATTGCAACGATATCAACACTCAGCTCGATGACTATCTGGATGACCGCCTGGACACATCCACGCGCCTGTCATTCAATGACCATGTAAGACAGTGTAGTCACTGTCAGCAACAGCTTGCGCGCGCGCAGCTGATACTGAGCGAACTGAAACAGCAGCCTGTACCTGCGGCATCAAGGCACTTCAGACAGCAGGCATTTGCCACTGTACGTCAACATCACAGCAAGCCTACAGCAACTATTTTTGCTGCCGGCTTTGCTTCTGCGATTGCCGCCAGTTTTATGCTCTGGTTCACCTCGACCCTGCTATTTACCACACCCGAGCTGCCACAGACGCAACCACCGCCCATATCCATCGCCATGCACGAGATTCGTACCGTGCGACTGATGATCGATGCCGAAGCGGATATCAGCCAGGCCAGGCTGAGCATCGACCTGCCTCAGAATATGCGCATCGAGGGTTACCCGAAAGATACTCAACTCGCCTGGCAGACCGATCTGACCCAGGGGCAGAATGTGTTATCACTGCCGCTTAAAGCCATCAATCCGGGTGAAGGCGAACTGGTTGCCAGAGTCAGTTACGGCGAAAGCAGCAGAGAATTTAGATTTGCCATCAAAACAGCTGACGATGGTGCATTAATCTATCAGCTACAACCGAACAGGTCCGCGTAGACATGAGACAGAAGAGAGCAAAAAACATGAGAACACAGCCACTGGCCTGCATCCTCCTCACTGGCCTTCTTATGAGCACTGCTGCACAGGCAGCAGATGCCGAGATCACCATACGCGTAATGGACATGGAGGAAAACAGTGCAGATGCGGTGATGCGGGTTATACCCTTGCCGGATGAAGCCCAGCTTCGACAGATGCAACAACAGCTCAATTCAGATACAGAGCAGGCACAGGTGCGCCAACGTGAAATGGAAATGCAGCAGGAGCAGATTCAGCCAATAGAAATCGAAGCGCAGCATAACCAGTCACTTCAGGATCAACTGATTGATCAGGGAAATATGCCTCAGCAGGCAATGGATCTGCAGAGCAGTCGCGAGCTAACAGACGAGCTGGCTGGACAGCGTCGCTAATACGCGCAAACCGGCCAGGTAACTGTTAATTATGAAAGCAACAATACATGTATTTTTTATCGCGCTTTTACTCGTGCTAACGCCCGCTAAAGCTCATGCATCTGCACAGACGGATTTCGAGCAAGGTGTAATGTTTTTCAAGCAGGGAAAATATTCGCAGGCCATTGAACAATTCGAGGCCGCACAAAAGCAGGGCCTGGATACTGTTTCACTGGCCTATAACCTTGCCAGCAGTTATTTCAAGCTCGGCAACTACCGTCAGGCCAGGCACTATTTTCAGCAGGTGGCAAAAACACCCGGAATGCATGACCTTGCCATGTACAACCTGGGACTGATTGCCATAAAGCAACAGCAAAGCTCACAGGCACGAACAATTTTCAGCCGCATTATCGAGCAAAGCAGCGATAAAAAACTTATCGCCCTGTCGACCGCACAGCTTGATAAGCTTGCACGAAGCAGGGATGACTGGCGGCTCTATGTATCGGCTGAATATGGCCATGATAGCAATATCACCTCACTGCCATCGGAAACCACTCTCGACATTGCAGATAACTTTTACACCGCGTTTATTTCTATCGACAAGGTGGTCAGCGGCAGCAGAAACAATGGCTGGTTGCTTGATGGCAGATTCTTCACCATCGATTTTTCCGACTCGGACAGTTATGATGAATACCAGTACGCCGTCGGCATCAAAAAAAGTCAGTCTATTGCAAACTGGAGCACCCGCCTGCACCTGGGCCTGAGCCAGAATAATTTTGCGGGGGAGGATTACCAGTCGACAGTCAAAATGACGGTTGACGGTCAGACGCGCCTATCCCCTAACCAGCGACTCTATCTGCGTTATCAATATGAAGACATCAGCAGCGAGCTGGCAATCTATGACTATCTGCAGGGATGGCGACAACGGGCGCGTATCGGCCTTCGACAGAAGAACAACCGACATAGCTACAATATTTACTATGAACTTGAACTTAACCAGCGCGAAGACCTGATCACTTCCAGCTATGCCTATGAATATTCACCAACACGTCACACTGTTCGTGGCAGCTATAGCTATCTGGCGACTGAAAACTGGAAGCTGATCGCTGAACTGGGATTACGCAACAGTGACTTTCCAGGCAGTGAATCCTTTGATCGGGATGATGAGCAACTAAAGTCAGCGGTTGGTGTCGACTATGCTTTCGACAAAAGCCTGCACCTGAAAAGCAGACTGGAACACATCAACAACAGCTCCAGTGTGGATCTCTATGACTACAGTAAAACCCGCATTATGCTCGGGCTTAACAAACTGTTCTAACCAGGCCGGCGTTAAATATTCAGCTGATCAGCACACCAGGGCCTGTTTTATAACCCCAGTGGATTGCTGATATCCACACCGTCCATAAATGGTTTCATGCGATCCGAGTGAGTCAGCTGGTACACCAGGCCGATCCAGTTACCCACCACCTCGCCGGCTGTATCATGCCAGGTGTTATCCAGTTGATCCAGAATCAGTGCTTCCGGAAATTCCGGTAGATCAGTATTACACTGCATCGCCTGATGCAGCCGGTACGCATATTCACGAAGTATCGCAGCGGCCTGTGTGGTGAAGTAATTCGCTGGAAACGGTGGGTAGTCTTTTCTATGCCCTTCGATATAAAGCAAGACTTCACGCTTAAACTCTTTTAGCAGAGAGATGGTGTCGTACTCGGGATGCCCCTGAAAGAACACACTACGAAAACCATCTTCAGAAGTCGCCAGGTGTACACAGCCATCCTGCTCACCGGTGACCAGCACTTTCAAACCGGCTGCGGCAAACTGCGACAGACTGACATCATTCCAGCGCGAATGGGGCACATCAAACCGGGTATTAATATCATTCACCAGCGGATGTTCGGGCTGCGTCAATTTATGGGTAAACACCCCCCATTTTTTTATCGGCTGAGGCACACGTTTCTGTCCGTAACGAAATTGCAATACCGCGTGTGTCGCCAGGCAGGAGCATAAGGTTGAAGTGACATTTTCATGGGCCCAGTCAGCCACTTCAATCAACGGCTTCCAGAAAGTCTGGTTCGACAATTCCGCACCAATCACATTGGCACCGGTAATAATCAGCGCGTCCAGCCCCTGAGCCTTGATCTGTTCAAAACTCTCATAATACTGATCTATATGCGCCTGCGCTTTCTCGCCTCTTGCAAGTTCGCTCAGGGTAAACGGGTGCACATAAAACTGTGCAATCGGATTACTCTCGCCAATCAATCTGAAAAACTGTCGCTCGGTGGCCGCCAGCGCTGCATCCGGCATCATATTCAGTAAGCCGATATGCAATTCGCGAATATCCTGGTGACTGGCTGCATCCGGCGCAAGCACCTTGATGCCTTCATCCTGCAGACGACGAAACGATGGTAACTGGTTGTGTGCAACTAATGGCATGTGTCTGTCTTTTGGTTCAGGTTAATGAGCTGGTTAAAACGGGCGGCTCGTGACTGATAAATTCAGTATCACGCCAGATAGCTATTTACCCTGTCTTGTAATGGCGGTTTCCAGCAGCTTGAGAAAATCTGCTTCATTCCTGACCTGCGAGACTTCTTCAGAGGTCACGGTATAGCCCTGTTTGGCAATTTCCTCATAGCGTGGAATACGCGAATGGAACAGCCGTGGGAATATCCAGCGGGTAAATTCATCGGGGTCCATTTGCGCGGCATATTGCAGATTGTTTTCCTGCAGGTAAATTGCCAGTTGCTGCTGTAAAAAGTCCGCCCGGTAATAGAGTGGCTTGGGTGCACTCTGTGCACGGGCAATCAGCTTTTCTTCCTCATCCTTATTGGTTACCTGGATATATAAAATCAGTGTATGTTCAGTCAGGGTCTCAATCACACCTGGTTCATCAAGTTCACATAAACTGCCACCCACATCATTCACAAAATGGCCATAGCCGTAGATTTTCTGCGCCTTGTCGATAAATTTGGGCACATCGAACATGGTGGCAACCTCACCTTCACGGTACTTCGCCTGACGCTGGATGAAATCTTCCAGCTCCACGCCACCTAGCAGAGGGTTACCCAGTTTTCCCACGTAACTTAATACCGGACCCAGATCGTGCACCTTGATATTATTACGGATATAAATCCAGTCATTGCGTAACAGTTCCTTCAGAAACGGCACCTGCATCGCCTGCTGTTTGATCATATCCAGAATGGCTTCGTCCAGGTAACGGGTGCCGATGCGATAATCACCGGAGAAATGAAACCACTGGCTGTCTCTGAGCATGGTCGACAAATAGGTTTTTCCCACCCCGGACATCCCCAGCAGGGTCACTTTCTTATTTTTCCATGCCCGAAACTCTTCAATCGTGAACTTCACCTGATCATAACTCCGCCTGCTTAACCAGCCGATAGTATACATTTTCCACAGACAGGTTAAATGGCTTTTTGGCTGTCATACGGGGCCGGCTGACGACTGTGAGGTTTGACCAGCAACTCGATCCATCGCATTTTCTTGCGCAGCAAGCGCTTTTACACAGCCTGTGGTGCAACTCAAAGTCCGCCAGGATCACAGGTAATCAGCAATATCCACTGTGTCGATCTGCTCCTGTTTCAGGTACTTTGTGGCATAGCGCTGATATACACCGGAGCGTAAAAACAGTTCGAACAGCTCCGCATCAATGTGGTTTACATCGCGCATTCTTGCCATGATCTGCAGTGACTCACTCAGGGTCTTCGCCTGCTTATAGGGCCGGTCTGCCGCAGTCAGAGCCTCGAAGATATCAGCGATGGCCATCATCCGCGCGGTAAGCGGCATCTCGTGCTGATGCAGGCGCCGTGGATAACCCTGCCCGTCCATGGTTTCATGATGACAACCGGCCAGTATCGGCACCTCGCTTAAATGCGGCGGATAAGGCAGCTGTTCCAGCATAATAATTGTCTGGATAATATGGTCATTAATGATAAAGCGTTCTTCATCCGTCAAGGTGCCTCTACGAATAGACAGGTTATATAACTCACCAAAATCGTATTGATAATGCGGCACCTGCATTTTGAAATCCCAGGGATTGGGACCGCTATAATCGAGCGGTGCCTGTCGGGCAATTTTATGATGATACTTATTATCCAGCAGTTTCTCCTCAACCGGTAGCTGCACCGCTGGCTGCTTATCCATACGGCGTTTTTCCTCCCATGACACACCCAGCCGATCATCCAGCGTGCGTTGCCAGCGGTACTCGGCGATCGTCTGCAGACGTTGCAGCGACTCATCCTGCATCGACTCACCACCCAGGTTGCACTGGGCGACAAAGGCAAAGTCCGCATCAAGTGAATCGAGACGTTGTTTAAGCGTCTGCTGCGGGGCTGCCGAATCACCCCCCTGCGCAAGCGCCTGCCAGTAGTCAATTTGTGCATCCCGTTTTAACACTTCAAAGCGCATACGGATTTCATGGATACGGTCGTAGATTGTCTGCAGCTTGGTTGCCTTATCCACCACATGTTCCGGTGTAGTCACCTTACCGCAATCGTGTAGCCAGCTGGCAATGTGTACCGCCTGCCATTGCTCTTCACTTAACTGATAGTCTGCGAATGCCGGCGCCTCGGACTGACAGGCAGCCTGCGCCAGCATTTTTGTCAGCACGGGTACACGCTGACAATGTCCACCTGTATAGGGTGATTTGGCATCGATTGAACCGGCGATAATTTTCACAAAGGCATCCAGCAAATCCTGCTGCGCCTGCAGCAATTGTTTACTTTCCAGGGACACTGCGGCAAAACCGGCAAACGCACGCAGGAATGACAGTATATATTGCTCATTCTGCTCACTGATTCGATTATCTTTTCGATACACCAGCACGATCATGCCCATAAACTGCGATTGCCGGTTACGTAATGGCAGATACAGATATTGCAGTTGATGGTCATCCAGCCTGTTACTTAATTCATTCCAGCGCGTATCATCATCGACTTTTATATACTGGCAATCAATATCTGTCTGCATCTGCATGACCCGTGATTCCTGTACAATGGAGAACACCGGCATCTGTCGGCTATCAAGTCGCTCACCTGTTTTCAATTGCACCGATACAGCTCGTAACACTTCACCCTTATCATCAGGCAGGTAGATAACCGACGCATCCGCCTTGCTTGCCTGCAGCGTCTCAGCAGTAATTTTTGCTAACAATGAGGTAAAATTTTTCTCCGCCGCCAGTGACTGTATCAGATCGATAAACTGACTGATGCTGGATGTCATCAGCTGCTGGGCATCATTTAATGCAACAATCTCACTGATATGGCTTATGCGTGCCTGGTGTTGACGCTGGCTTGCGTTGAAGTCGAAATTCATAATGGCAAGTGAATCATTCGACAGGTGGTATAGCGATTTTGACACCCGACTGGATAAAAGCCAGATAATCGGCAGAGACAGCAGGATAATAACCGCCAGCAACCCCATCGTCAGCCAGAGAATGAAATTGGCTTCCTCCAGTAACTCATTAAACGGGGAAAACATAAACAGATACAGCTCACGATCAGCCATCGTGTTTATAAATTTCACCGACGCCTGCCAGCGCTGCTGACCATCATCCAGGGCAAAGGTTTTTGTCTGGTAGAGATTATCGTGGGGAATGAAACTGAATAACTGACTGCGCAGTGAGGTAATCTGGCGCAGACTGACAGCGCCGTTTATTTCTTCCACTATCGGTTCGGCTTGCTCGGAACTGGCGATTACCTGCCCATTCGACGCCACCAGATAGAGTTCAGAACCCGGTGTCATTCTGGACTGTGCCAGCCCCTCGGAAATATCCTGCAGTGTAATATCCGTTGCAATGACCGCATCGCCCCTGAACATCTTCATTGCCACGGTGGTGCCCACTTTGCGCATAAAATAGAAATAATAGGGATTGATGATCTGCGGGCTGGCGGTAGCAGCCTGATACCAGGGGCGCACTCGAGGATCATACTGGCTGGGGAATTCGTTTTGCTGAATCACATTCAGGTTCTGGTCGAGAAAAACACGCCGCAGACGCCCTTGTCCATGTCCGTTGATCTGCGTGTCATCTATCACCAGCATGGCACCCTGGGGCGCATTGAATCGCTTCCGCAAATCCGCTGACAACAGCTTACGCAAAATCAGGTAATCCCCGTTTGCATAACCGACCTGGATGGCAACAATGGCCTCGTCCGTGTTAATCGCGCTGTACAGCTCGTGAACAAACTGCATGCGCTGTTCAAGGTTTTCACTTTGCGCCAGCGCGGAATAGGACAGCAATTCGAGGGAGTTATAGACCGGGTTGTATTTTTTCTGGTAGGTGAGCAGGGTTTCTTCCGCTACCTTTTCATACAACTGGTCGGTCGCGGAGAGTATCAGCGTTGACACCTGGCTGTAGTTCAGCCAGCCAATGAGCCCGCCAACGCAGATAATCAAAAGTGCAAACAGTGATGTCAGTAACTGGCGAAAACTGTACTTGTGATGTGCAAGCATTTTGTCCCTGTCTTAAATTGACTTTTTATACGTTATTAGTCTTTAAGATAGTCCATATATCGCCGTTTTTATATTATTTGGCGGCACATAATCTATGGGCATGTCCCGAAGCCGTCATCCATGGCAGCTCGACACATCGAGGAAATCAATGCAGTTTAATCTCGGGGTGAACCGTTGCGCGCAGGGTATGGGCCACACTCAGCATCGCGGTGCGGTAAAAGCCGAACAATGCCAGCTGGTGCAGTTTATACAGCGACAGATACACCATGCGCGCCACAAAACCTTCCACCATCACCGTACCGGTGATACCCCCCATCAGGTTGCCCACCGTGCTGTATTTACCCAGGGATACCAGCGAACCATAATCCTTGTATTTAAACTCGGGCAATGGCTTATCCTTGAGCCTGGCACACACCGATTTCACCAGCATTGATGCCTGCTGGTGGGCGGATTGTGCCCGTGGGGGTACGTAACTGTTTTTTTCTTTCCAGTCGCATTGTGCGCAGTCGCCCAGTGCAAAGATATTGTCATCCTCGGTGGTTTGCAGGGTTTGCCGCACTACCAGCTGATTGATGCGGTTCACCTCCAGCCCATCCAGCTGCTTGAGAAAATCCGGTGCCTTGATACCGGCAGCCCAGACCTTGATTGCCGCGGGAATCTCGCGCCCGGTGTGCGTCACCAGCTTGTCCTTGTCCACCTTTACCACGCGTTCGTTGGTAATCACATTGATATTCAACTTGCTCAGTTCGGCATGGGTGGCGCTGGACAGTTTGGGTGGCAGCCCGGATAAAATACGCTCCGCCGCTTCCACAATATGAATCTGTATCTGTGCGGGATTGATCTGGTCCAGGCCATAGGCAGTAAACAGGCGTGACACCTTATGCAGTTGCGCAGACAGCTCAATGCCGGTGGCACCACCCCCGGCAATCACCACATCCAGCTGCCCCGGCTTTATGGGTGCAGCCTGGGTATTGGCCCTGATATAGATTTCCATCAACTGGGTCTGGAATGACTGGGCTTCACGCTTGGTGTCGAGGAACATGCAGTGCTCACGTACCCCTTCAATACCAAAGTCATTACTTACCGAGCCCACTGCCATAATCAGCGTATCGTAATGAAACTGGCGTTCCGGAATAATTTCATCACCGCCATCGGTATAGGTCGGTGCCACATAGACAATGCGCTGCTGGCGATCCAGCTTATACATGCGCCCCAGACGATACTCAAAGTAATTGCTTTTCGCCTGCGCCATGTATTCCACCTGATTCTCGTAAGAATCGAAGGTACCGGCGGCGACTTCGTGTAACAGGGGTTTCCAGATGTGTGTGCGATTAAGGTCCAGCAGGGTGATTTTGGCTTTTTTGCGCTTGCCCAGTTTTTTACCCAGTCGGGTTGCCAGTTCCAGGCCACCCGCGCCACCACCCACGATAACAACGTGGTGCAGTTGATTTTCACTCATAGTCGACACATCCAGTCATTTAACCAAATAATAGTTAATCGCTATAGTACATAAGAATATACTAATCAACCAGCCAATATGTGAAAAAGAGAAACTCAGGCCTGTATAGCGAGCATCTGCCGCCTGCTGTTTAGAAGGTGAAAACAGGCGGCTGTACCGGTGGTTCTGGCACAACCGCCGTTTGTGGACGGTAACGGCCGTTCAGGCAACGCTACCGAAGGATTTATCAATTGCGCCCGGCGGTATATCCAGACCCGCCAGTTTGCAGCCTTCAGCCACCGGCCCGGACGGAATGATCTGGTGCAGGTACTTGAGCCCACCCTGTGAATGAAACTTTTCATCAAGCGCGTCCTTAACCTCCCGCAGCTTGGGGTGATCTACCTTTTTATAGTACTCCTGCAACGCACCTACCAGTCGCCAGTGGTCGTCGGTCATAGTGATGCCATCGGAACTGGCGACTGCCTCGGCATCCTGAGTCGACCAGCCTTTCGGCGCATGGGGAAATGATTCTGATGAAACATTCATTGAAGTAGCCTCCTGTTAACAACATTAGACACACAACTAATATAGCACCCTACCGGCCGGTTTTCAGAACAACTGGGTGTTTAACGAAAATTAAACTGGCCGGTTTTAGAAGCACTGGAACCATAGCAGCGACCGTTTCAGTGGTGCAGCCGAAGCCAGCGCCTGAGACTGTACAGATGAAATGTCAGGCCCGTTCGCACGGCCAGGGGGCGACAGGGCGAACGTAAGCGGTGGCGACCTGACAGGCACTGTAACAGGGTCCTGATGCGAATATACTGAATGGATTTAAAACCCTTGAACTCGAACGGCTGTTGAAGCATTTGCTGACAGTACAGCCAGCTGAAATTGACACCGGCCGCGACTGATGCCATCAGGCTCTCCCAGAAACGGGGATTGACCTCGATAATATACACCTCTCCACTGGCTTCGTGCAGGCGCATATCAATGTGCGCCACTCCCTGCCAGTTAAGCAGCTTCATCAGCCTGGCGGCCACTTTGTACACATGATCATTGTGCACAAACTCCACCGCCAGGCTGGGGGCATAGGCTTTGGGGTTATCAATCAGACACTGCTGAATGGTACAGGCGGTTATCTCCCCATCCCGGCACAGCACGCTAATGCAGATATCACGTCCCTCGATAAATTCCTGGCACAGGATCGCTTCACGCGGCGGATTGCTGCGCAAATAATCTATAAGCGATGACTGATCGGAAAATTTACGAATGCCCTCACCGCCCACACCGGCGGGTAATTTAAACAACACGGGAAAACGCAGCGCCGAGAGTTCACTGAAGTCACCGTTATTCTCGGCAGGATCGTAAATAAAGGTAGCGGGCTGGGACAGCCGGTGCTCGGCCATATAACGGCTGAGACTGGATTTGTTTCGTGCCAGATCAAAGGCTGCCAGGTCAGGCAAGGCCGGCACAGTAACATGGGCGCTCAATTGCTGCTGGTGCGTAATCAGGAAACGCGTTGCAGCCTCATCACCGGCAAATAACAGATCTATATTCTGAGTCTGCAGCAGCGAAATAATAGCACTCAGCCACTGCCCCTCATTATCAAGCTGCTCCGCCTCATGGTATTGCACATAGTCTAATCTGTGCGGAATATGCGCCTGCACATCGACCAGCAGATGCAGCCGGTAATCGTCACAATAGGACAATGAGCGCGCCATATTAAAGCTGTATGCGCCGCCACCATCAATAATCAGAACGTTTTTCATAGGTTTAATCTGCACACTTCGCCGTAGCATGAACAATGCCGCCATTGCGCGAAGCAACTGTTATTATTTTATTAAAGCTGTGCTGATTAACGTATCCCTTTAACCCTTCACCAGGGGTTATTAGCGGGCTTATTTAATCTTTTCAATCAACAACGACACATGTTCCCTGTCGAACACATTAACCGGTCCATGTTCAATATATAAATCACCGGACTGTATGCCAGGCTGTGCGCTCTTGCTGATTACTGCGGTTACATTAACCGTCTTGAACTTCGACAAGCGCATTTCAGGCATCATGGCCATACTGTCATTCAGGGTGACCAGCGCCGGTAATTCTGCAGCAGTTAATTTAAGCGCCGCCAGGGGCATCGGTGGTCCGTCTATGGCCTTAGCATAAACAAACAGGGTATCGTCCGCTTGCACCCTGTCTCTGAGTTGCGGGTCAAGATCAACGGTAATCGTAATTTCAGCAATCGGCCCCTTCTCCGCCTCTGTTACAGCCGGCTCTGAGGGGGCTGGCAACTCAGCCTTTAACTCTGCCACCAGGTCATCACCCAGTTGTTTTTCCACACCGCGGATCAGCTGATTCAGCTGTGCCAGTGCCTCAGGTTCTTCTGCCAGCATTGGCCGCAACTCATACCAGTGAACCAGTGCCTGTTTAAAATTACCCTGCTGACTTTCAGCGGTACCCACCATCCATAATACTGTCGGATTGTGTGGGTCCATGGCCTGCACCTTCCTGACAATGGGCAAGGCGCTGCCGGTTAACTGACCGCCCTCATGCATTGCCAGAGCATCCGCGTAACCCAGCATCACCTGCAGCTCGTTTTCACCCACCAGATCAATCAGTTTTTCGTAAGCATCGGCAGACTGCTGGTATTGCTGCAGCCGCATATAGGTTCTGGCGAGCATTAACCAGCCCTCGGCATTATCCGGTTGTTCCTGCAGGCGCTGCTCCAGCTTAGCCACCGCTTCAGCGATGGTCATCTCACCACGACCCTCACCTGCGGGAATAGCCGTGCTACCGGTCAATTTACCGGTGGCCGCATCAAAACTGCCAATCTGTGCATAAATCGCTACCGCCAGCAACGGCATGGCAAGCACCATCAACGCAGGGATATAACGATTGCGAGCTGCGGCGCCTGTGACCTTTGTCGATTCTGCATCACGGTTTGCATCAAGGTCTATCGCCAGTGCAGTCTCCAGCTCATCGTGCAACTGCTGGTAAACCTCATTGCTGATTTCACCCTCATCCCGCTGCTGCTTAAGTTCTTTTAAACGGTCTCGGGCAATGGCTACATTGTAGTCATCAAAGTCTTCGGTCATTGGCTGGTTTTTACGTAACAACACCGGTACAACAAACAGCAGGGCGAGCCCCAGCAGAGCGACAATACTTAGAATAAAACTGATCATAAATTTTCCGCAATTAGATTATTTTTTCAGCCGGGTCGACACACAACAAACCACTGCTGTATGTCCTGGGCAGATTAACTAGTCATCATCCAGCAGTGAATGGGCTCTTTTCTGTGTCTGTGAGTCGACCACGCTTTGCACACTTTTTTGCTGACGACGCACATAGGAAATGGCAATCAGCGCACCGATCAGCAAAAAGATAAACGGGCCGAACCACAACATAAAAGTGGAGGATTTAACAGGTGGACGGTAGAGCACAAAATCACCGTAGCGGGCTACCATAAAATCGGCAATCTCGGTTTTGCTTTTGCCTTCATTCAACATGCTGTACACCTTGTTGCGCATGTCCACCGCCAGCTCCGCATTGGAGTCCGCCAGGTTCTGGTTCTGACACACCAGGCAACGCAGCTCGGCAACCAGCGTTTTATAGTCTTCTTCCATTTGCGCGTTGGCAAATTCCCGGCTTTCAACTTTTGCCTGCAGTGTCAGGCTGAAGCTGAACAGAAAAACACAGAATAAGCTGCTCAGTATTTTCATTGCGTCTGTTCACTCCCTGCACTGCGCTCAAAATAAGCGGCGAATTTTTTCTGCCAGACGCCCGGCGTCAACCCACCGGCATGCTTGGCAATCACCACACCCTGCGCATCAACCAGGAAGGTTTCCGGCGCACCGTAGACACCCCAGTCCATGGCCACACTGCTGTCGGGGTCGAAACCGATTTCCACAAAGGGGTTACCCAGCTGATTCAGCATAGCAATCGCCTCACTGCGCTCATCGCGCCAGTTTAGACCGACAATGGGCACACCGGCCTTTTTCAATTCATTCAGAAAGGCATGTTCCCGCCAGCACTCAGGACACCAGGTACCCCAGATATTCAGTAACCACAGTTGGCCCCTGAATTGATCGCTATTGAGCATCTTATCTGCATCAAACAGGGTCGGCACATGGATTTGCGGTGCCGGCTTGCCGATAAATTCAGTGGGAATATCACGTGGGTTGTACTCGCCTTTGCCCATGCGGTCCAGCACCAGGGCAAACACGCCCATAAAAATAAAGAAGCCAATGAGTAATGCATAACGAGCCATCAGACAACCCCTGCCGCAACGCGACTACTGTGTGTGTGTTTGACGGTTTTGCGATAGCGTTTATCGGTTGCCGAAATCAGCCCACCCAGAGCCATAATCAGTGCACCCAGCCAGATCCAGCGAATAAACGGCTTATGATAAATGCGCACACTCCAGGCACCTTGGGTATCCAGCTGCTCCCCCAGGGACACATACAGGTCACGCCAGAAGCCGGGATCTATACCCGCTTCGGTCATCGGCATGCCACCGGCATTGTACAGGCGTTTCTGTGAAGCCAGCTGGGTCAGTGGCTCGCCCTGATAGGACACACTGAAACGACCTTCGGTGGCGCGGTAGTTGGGGCCGCTAACATTGGAGACACCTTCAAACACAAAACTGTATTCGCCAATATCATAGGCCTGGCCTTTCGCCAGACGAATATCCTTTTCGGTGCTGTACAACGTGGTAATGGTAATACCCACCAGAAACACCGCAACCCCGATATGGGCACAGCTCATGCCATAAAAACCGCGTGGCGTGTTGCGCAGTGCCTGCCACTTGTTCTGTTTACCGGAAACCCGGTCATAGATACCCTGCAAAGTGGTGAGGGTAATCCAGATCGCCAGAATCGAGGCTACCAGCGCACCCCACTTCACCTCATCCAGCAGCATATAAGGCAAGGCACTGCCCAGCAGAATACTCACCACAAACGGCAGCAACAGTTTGCTGCCAAGTCGGCTGACACTGTCCTGTTTCCAGCGGGCCAGTGCAGCCACACCCAGTAACATGGCGATGGGAATAGTCAGTGGCACAAACAGCGCATCGAAATACGGTGGGCCCACCGAAATCTTGCCGGCACCCAGTGCATCCATGGCCAGCGGATAAAGCGTACCCAGCAACACAGAGGCCGCCACGGTTACCAGCAGGATATTATTGATCAGCAGACCACCTTCGCGGGACAGCATATTCACTTTAACCGCACTGCGAATTTGCGGTGCCCGCCAGGCGTACAGCATCAACGAGCCACCGACCACCACGCCAAGGAACATCAGAATAAAAATGCCCCGTTCCGGGTCATTGGCAAAGGCATGTACAGAAGTCAGCACACCGGAGCGCACCAGGAAGGTACCCAGCAAACTCAGCGAGAAGGCAAACACGGCCAGCAGTACAGTCCAGGCCTTGAACACGCCGCGCTTTTCGGTTGCCGCCAGTGAGTGAATCAGTGCGGTACCGACCAGCCACGGCAGGAATGAGGCATTTTCCACCGGATCCCAGAACCACCAGCCACCCCAGCCAAGCTCGTAATAGGCCCACCAGCTACCCAGTGCGATGCCGATGGTCAGGAACACCCAGGCGACCATGGTCCAGGGACGCGACCACTTGGCCCAGGCGGAATCCAGCTGGCCACCGATCATCGCTGCAATCGCAAAGGCGAAAGCCACGGCGAAACCGACATACCCCATATACAGCATGGGTGGATGAATAATCAGGCCGAAATCCTGCAACAGTGGATTCAGGCTGCGACCTTCAAGCGGCGCCGGAAACACCCGATCAAACGGGTTTGAGGTGAGCAGGGTAAACAACAGGAAGCCGATGCTCACCAGTCCCATCACCGCAATGACCCGGCCGCGCATCAGCGCCGGCATGGAGCGACTGAAATAGGCCACCGCCGCCGACCAGATGGCCAGAAACCACACCCACAACAGCAGTGAGCCTTCATGGCCGCCCCATACGGCAGAAATCTTGTAGATCACCGGCAGTTCGGTATTCGACTGCTGCGCGGTGTAGGCCACGGAAAAATCATCCAGCAGAAAGGTATAGGTAAGGCAGATAAAGCTGATGGTAATAAACAGGGTCTGGCCATAGGCGGCGGGGCGCGCCACATCCACCCAGGTCGAATAGCGCTTGTGTGCCCCCACCAGCGGCACCACTGACTGTACAATGGCCAGGCAGAGGGCAAGGATCAGCGCGAAGTGACCGATTTCAGCAATCATTATTCCGCTCCTGTGGTGTAGCCAGTGGGCGCTGCTTTGGCATCCTGGCCCACGGGGATATCCGCCGGGTGTTCCATGTCTTTGGCGGTGTCATATTTGCCGGATTTTTTCAGCGCTTCCGCCACTTCCGGTGGCATATAGTTTTCATCGTGCTTGGCCAGCACCTCTTCCGCCACGAATATATTTCCCTGTAATTTACCGGTGGCCACTATGCCCTGTCCTTCACGGAACAGGTCCGGCAGTATACCGGCATAGTGCACGGTGAAGTTATTGGCACCATCGGTCAGATCAAAATCGATACGCAGCCCCTCGGTGGCACGCTTCACGCTGCCATCCACCACCAGCCCACCGATGCGGAAACTGTGATTCTCCGGTGCTTTACCCTCCACGATATCGGTGGGGCTGTAGAAGTGATTTATGTTTTCATTGAGTGCCATCATTATCAGTGCAATAAATACACCGACACCGGCGATCAGCATGGCAACAAAAGTCATTCGTTTCTGGCGTGGGGTCATGATTCTCTCGTTTTTACTTCGGTTGTGCTGAAACAGCTTCAGCAGTTATTCCGACAAGGCCGCAGCCCGTCTCCTGTCACGATCGGTTAATTCAGTATTCAGCTCTCTGCGGGATTATCCTGCTGCTGGCGTTCCTGCTGGCGGTATTTCATACGCAGCTCCTTGATGATCTGCCTGCGTTTGAAAATGGGGCTGATAAACATCCAGCCCAGCAACAGGGTGGCAATACCATAAGAGCTCCACACAAAAAAGGCATAGCCGCCCATATGAAAGAATTCACTGGCTGTCATTATTTCACTCCCCCGGACTGCGTTTCCGCCGCCACAATGTCTTTTACCCAGCGGCTGTTCTGCTCACGGCGCAGAACCTCACCACGACCGCGCATCAGCACCGAGGCCAGGTAGTACAATTTGAAAGAAATCGCCATCAGCAACAGGGGAATCAACATACTGATATGTATTGAGGGTTTGTCCAGCTTGCTCACCGTGGCCCCCTGGTGCAGAGTGCTCCACCACTCCACCGAGTAATGAATAATGGGGATATTCACCACGCCGACAATCGCCAGCACCGCACCGGCACGGGCGGCATTGCGCGGGTCTTCAATTGAAGCCTGCAGGGCAATAAAGCCCAGGTAAAGAAACAGCAACACCAGCTCGGAGGTCAGGCGCGCATCCCATACCCAGTAGGTACCCCACATGGGCTTACCCCAGAGCGAGCCGGTCACCAGTGCGATAAAGGTAAATGCAGCGCCGATGGGTGCACTCATACTGGCCATCAGGTCAGCAGTTTTAATGCGCCAGATCAGGCCGATCGCGGCACTTGTGGCCATCACCACATAGATAAACATCGACATCCAGGCCGCGGGCACATGCACAAACATAATACGGTAGCTTTCCCCCTGCTGGTAATCCGGTGGCGCAACAAAAAAACCGGTGTAAAGGCCGGCCAGCAAGGTCAGACCGAAGCCCCATGCAAGCCAGGGGATCAGCTTGCCTGACATACTGTAGAAATTTCTGGGCGAAGAAAACTTGTGGAGGATTGCGGGTAGTTTCATATACACATACTTAAAGTCAAACGGATCACTGGTTATTCAATGCTGATTTTCAGCGCGGTTGCCGCAGCAATGGGCGCCAGGGTTATCGATAGCGCCAGTAAGGCCCCGAGGAAATACAGCTGCCCCTTAATTTCCAGCCCCGCCAGACTGGCGTCGACTGCACTTGCAGAAAAGATCAGCACAGGAATATACAGTGGAAGCACTAACAGAGACAACAACATGCCGCCGCGGTTCAATCCCAATGTCAGCCCCATGCCGATGGCGCCCACCAGGCTGAGAATCGGCGTGCCCAGCAGCAGGGTCAGCATCAGGGTTTTTATGCCCTCAGCGGGTAAAAACATAAACAGCCCAAGCAGCGGGGCCAGCAGGATAATCGGTACGCCGGTCACCAGCCAGTGGCTGAAAATCTTCGCCAGTACCAGCAGCGCATTGGAATGCTGGCTGAGCAGCAGCTGCTCCAGGGTGCCGTCTTCATAGTCTGCCTTGAACAGGCTATCGAGGGAGAGCATGGCTGCGAGCAGCGCGGCCACCCAGATCACCCCCGGGGCCATGGTTTGTAACAGCTGTTTTTCCGGCGAGGTGCCCAGGGGAAACAGGGTCACCACAATGACAAAAAACAGCAGTGGGTTCAGCAGCTCGTTGCGGTGTCGATAGGACAGCATCAGGTCGCGCTTGATCAGCGCCACAAAGGCACTGCCGGTAGAGGGTATCATCACAGGGCCTCCAGCCGGGTATCCGGCAGTCGCAATCGGTATTGCGTACCCGCGTTGAGGTTCACCGGCTGGTGGGAGGTTATCACCAGTATCCCGCCCTGCTCGATATGCTGTGCAAAACGCTGTTCCAGCACCGATACCGCCGCCACATCCAGCGAGGTATAGGGCTCATCCAGAATCCACACCCGGGCATTGCTGAGATACAGCTGAGCCAGTGCCACACGGCGTTTTTGCCCCGCCGACAGGCGCGCACAGGGGGTGTCTTCAAAGCCGTACAGTCCCACCTGATATAAAGCATCTTCCAGGCTCATGGCCTCGTTGCTGCCATTCAGTGCCACTGCCATGGCCAGGTTCTCCAGTGGTGTCAGCTCGAACTTGATGCCGGGGCGATGACCGATAAACAGCAACTGCTGGAAATAGTCGGATTCCGGGTGGCTGATTTTCTGTCCCTGCCAGCGCACATCCCCCTGCAGCGGCTGGGCCAGCCCTGCCATAATCCGTAACAGGCTGGTTTTACCACTGCCATTGCGGCCCTCCACGCGCAACACCTGACCCGCCGCCAGACAGAAGGCCAGCCCCTCGAACAGGTCTCTGTAACCTCTGCTGCAACTGATGGAATCAATGTGTAAACCGGCGGACGCGTCGGTCATGAAAGACAACCTGCTTAATTTTGCGAATCGCGATTTTACAGTGTATTGGGCTGAATATACAGTAACGCACCGATTTAATGCGCCAGCACCAAGCCAGTCGAAAACCCGCCTTCCAGACAGGAAACAGCACTGCCAGTGAGCGATTTTCTCGCCACAGGGCGCATTATAACCATCGCTAGGGCAAGCATAAATAAGCTTGATTTGTCGCTTGCCCTGCCTTGGTTCATTATGATTTCCCAAAAATAACTGTGGTTATGGGGTGGCTAAAACACCAGCCGATAACCGGCGGACACTGCGCGCAATGCCAGAAGCCGCACAGCAGATAACAATAATTAGCAAATGTGGGATACGAGGATATCTATAATGAGCGCAAAAAACGCCTTCTATGCACAATCCGGTGGGGTAACTGCCGTGATCAATGCCTCCGCCTGTGGCGTCATCGAAACCGCACGCAAGCACAGCGATAAAATCGCCAATGTCTATGCCGGCCGCAATGGCATTATCGGCGCACTGACAGAAGACCTGATTGATACCAGCAAGGAATCCGCGGAAGACATAGCCGCACTTAAGCACACGCCGTCCGGTGGCTTTGGTTCCTGCCGCTTCAAGCTCAAGAGCCTGGAAGACAATAAAGCGGAATACGAGCGCCTGATCGAGATTTTCAAGGCACACAATATTGGTTACTTTTTCTACAATGGCGGTGGCGATTCCGCCGACACCTGTTACAAGGTATCCCAGCTGTCAGAAAAAATGGGCTTCCCGGTACAGGCGATTCATGTGCCAAAAACTGTCGACAATGACCTGCCCATTACCGATAACTGCCCAGGCTTTGGCTCGGTTGCCAAGTACATTGCGGTGTCGGCGCTGGAAGCTTCCTTCGATGTACGCTCCATGGCCAAAACCTCCACAAAAATTTTTGTGCTCGAAGTGATGGGTCGTCATGCAGGCTGGATTGCCGCAGCCGGTGGCCTGATTGAAGACGAAGGCATCCCGGTGGTGATCCTGTTCCCTGAGGTTGAATTCGATAAAGACAAGTTCATGGCCAAGGTGGACGCCAAGGTTAAAGAACACGGCTTCTGTACCATCGTGGTATCGGAAGGCACCCACTGGCCCGACGGCACCTTCCTTGCCGAGCAGGGCACCCGCGATTCATTCGGTCACGCCCAGCTGGGCGGTGCCGCACCGGTGGTCGCCAATATGATCAAAGACGCGCTGGGTTACAAATTCCACTGGGCCGTAGCCGACTACCTGCAACGCGCAGCGCGCCACCTCGCCTCAGAATCCGATGTGGAACAGGCCTATGCACTGGGCGTTAAGGCGGTTGAATTCGCGCTGGAAGGTCACAATTCGATTATGCCCACGGTGGATCGTATTTCCAACAATCCATACAAATGGGAAATTGGCCAGGCACCGCTATCGGAAGTGGCCAATGTAGAAAAAATGATGCCCATGGAATACATCAGCGATGATGGTTTTGGCATTACCCAGGCGTGCAAGGATTACCTGTATCCGTTAATCAAAGGCGAAGCCTACCCCCCGTATAAAGATAACGGGCTGCCGGATTATGTAACGCTTAAACTGCAGTCGGTGGATAAAAAGCTCGAGCCCTTCGATATTTAAGGGGCGCGACTGGATCAGCAGTATTGAATTGCCAGTCGTTAACTGGCAAATTCAATTAATCTGCTAATTCGCCATTCAATACTGCAAACGGTTTTTAAACAGAAGACCAGTGCAAGGCTTCGATTTAAAACCGGTGATTTAGCCTGACCTGTCAGTGGCGATTCTGTTTGTAGCAAGCGCCGCTGACAGGCCAGGTACGTTGCTTAGTAATGGCCGGGGCCGGTCAATGCCCCAGCGGTTATTATCCAACTGGTTTCGAAGAGCCAGGTTTAGCAGCATATCAAAAATCTGACTCATCAAAAAAGTGATCTATCACAATAATAACGGGGGTCAGCCATGTCCGACGGACTAATCTTTGCTCTGGTGTGTGCTTTTATCGGCATCGCCTACGGCATTCTTTCTATTTTCAGCATCGTTTCAAAGCCAGCCGGCAATGAGGAAATGCAGCGTATTTCAGCGGCAATCCAGGAAGGCGCTATCGCCTACCTGAATCGCCAGTACACCACCATTTCCATTGTCGGTGTATTGCTGTTTCTGGTGGTAGGCTTCAGTCTCGACTGGGCCACTGCCATCGGCTTCGCCATCGGTGCGATCTTCTCCGGTGTTGCCGGTGCCATCGGCATGAATGTATCGGTACGCGCCAATGTACGCACCGCCGAAGCCGCCAAAAACGGCATGAATGCCGCCTTCCAGGTGGCCTTCCGCGGCGGCGCAATCACCGGCATGCTGGTGGTGGGGCTGGGCCTGCTGGGTGTGGCGGGTTACTACGCCATACTGCAGGGCACCGGTTACGGCGATCCGCTGCATGCACTGGTGGGCATGGCCTTTGGTGGTTCCTTGATTTCCATCTTTGCCCGACTCGGCGGCGGCATTTTCACCAAGGGTGCGGATGTGGGCGCGGACATTGTCGGCAAGGTGGAAGCCGGCATTCCTGAAGACGACCCGCGCAACCCGGCGGTAATTGCCGACAACGTGGGCGACAATGTGGGCGACTGTGCCGGTATGGCCGCCGACCTGTTTGAAACCTATGCGGTCACCATTATCGCCACCATGTTACTGGGTAGCCTGCTGGTAGCCGGTGACAGCAGCCAGGCGGTGCTCTATCCGCTGGTACTGGGTGGTGCCTCGATTATTGCGTCCATCATCGGCACGCTGTTTGTGCGCGTCAATGAAGGCGGCAAGATCATGAATGCGCTGTATCGTGGCGTGATTGTCTCCGGCCTGCTGGCCGCAGCAGCCTTCTACCCGATTACCACGGGCATGCTGGGTGACGGCCTGATGATCAGCGGCGAGAATGTGAGCGCGATTAACCTGTTCTACAGCGCGCTGATTGGCCTGGTGCTGACCGCAGCGATGGTGCTGATTACCGAGTATTACACCGCCACTGAATATTCACCGGTACGGCATATTGCCCAGGCCTCCACCACCGGTGACGGCACCAATGTAATTGCCGGCCTGGGGGTTTCAATGAAATCCACAGCACTGCCGGTGCTGGCGGTCTGTGCCTCCATCTGGGGTGCGCATTACCTGGCCGGGCTGTATGGCATTGCCATCGCCGCCACCGCCATGCTCTCCATGACCGGCATGATAGTCGCGCTGGATGCCTATGGCCCGATCACCGACAACGCCGGCGGTATTGCGGAAATGGCGGGGCTACCTGACGAGATTCGCAATATCACCGACCCGCTGGATGCAGTGGGCAATACCACCAAGGCGGTGACCAAGGGCTATGCCATCGGCTCGGCCGGCCTGGCCACACTGGTGCTGTTCGCCGACTATACCCATAACCTGGGCGGGAACACGGTGTTCGAACTGTCCAACCATATGGTGATTATCGGCCTGTTTATCGGTGGCATGGTGCCCTACCTGTTCGGCGCCATGGCGATGGAAGCGGTGGGCCGCGCTGCCGGTGGCATCGTCAATGAAGTGCGTCGCCAGTTCAGGGAGATGCCCGGCATTATGGACTACACGCAGAAGCCGGATTACTCGAAAGCGGTTGATATGCTGACCAAATCGGCGATCAAGGAGATGATGATTCCGTCCCTGCTGCCGGTACTGGTACCTGTGCTGGTGGGTGTATTGCTGGGTAAGGAAGCCTTAGGCGGCATGCTAATCGGGGCAATTATCACCGGTATCTTCGTTGCCATTTCCATGACCACCGGCGGTGGTGCCTGGGATAATGCCAAGAAATACATCGAGGATGGCAATTTCGGCGGCAAGGGCTCCGATGCGCATAAAGCGGCGGTTACCGGTGATACGGTGGGCGACCCCTACAAGGACACTGCGGGCCCGGCCATCAACCCACTGATCAAGATTATGAATATCGTTGCGCTGATGATTATTCCAATTCTCTAGTCAGATAATTAACCCGCCTGAAGCATCAGGCCGGTTGAATAAAAAAGCTACTCCTTATGGGGGGTTTATTAATTCAACCACTGAATTAGAATGATGCACGGCAAACAACACCTTAGCCGCCAGCTGTAACAAGCTGGCGGCTTTTTATTCACCGTGCTCAAATAAGGTTGACCAGTATGACAGACCTAGCGACAACCGATTCAGACAACTCATCCGCCTACCGTGTGGCGATTATTTCCGACACCCACGGCAGCATAAACAGTCAGGTTCTGCATGCCATTAACGGCTGCCAGCAGATTGTGCATGCGGGTGATATCTGCGGTGCCCATGTGCTGTCACAGCTCAGGGAGATATGCCCACAGGTCACGGCCGTTGCCGGCAATAATGATGCGCCCGGGCTGTGGGCAGAAATTGAAACCCAGATTGTCGCCGCCCTGCCAGCGGTGACACAGATACAGTTGCCCGGTGGCACGTTGGCAATAGAACATGGCCATCAGCACGGCATGCACAAACCCGACCATGCCTCATTGCGCGCGTCACACCCCGAGGCCAGGGCCATTGTCTATGGTCATACCCATAAAATGCTGGTGGATGACGAACAATCCCCCTGGGTGGTCAATCCGGGCGCTGCGGGTGCCACGCGCACTAATGGCGGCCCTTCCTGCCTGATTCTGAGCATTGAAAACGATAGCTGGGATTTTGAAATGCTGCGCTTCGAGGATGAGGCTGCAGCCTGAAGATTGTCGTTATAAATCTGCCTGCCTCAACAAATGGACTGCAAGCTTAACAAAATCCACCGAGGTGATGATTCCCCTGAGCTGCTGGTTTTCCACCACCGGCAGGCAACTGCTCTTCTTATGGGTAAAATACTCCGCCGCTTTGAGCAGATTCGTATCCGGCGTGATCGACTCACAGTCCCTGCTCATAATCTCACCTACCGGCGTTCTCTGCTCACGTTTCTGCAGGCCGTTTAGACCGAATTTTTCCACCATATTAAAGGCATGATTCAACAGGCTGCGCTGTGTCAGTACACCGATATAATTCCCGCTGTCACTGTCAATCACCGGTAGATGACGCACACCCTTAGCCTTCATCAGCATACGCGCCTGATACACCGATTCCGATTCGTTAACACAGGTGACATCGCTAATCATGATATCGCTCACTGTTTTCATAGGCAGCCCCGTTGTTTTATGAGGTTATGAACATAAGTTGATTGCGCAATGAACGCAAATAAAATGACTGGCTCAGCTAACTTTTTAGTTTAAGCACTTTATCCAGCGTCTGTATCAACAGATCCAGCCTGATGGGTTTGGTCAGGTAATCGGTAAAACCCGCTTTCATACCACGTTCAATATCCAGTGGCATAGCATCAGCGGACAGGGCCACCACCGGGATGTGTCGTGTCCTGTCATTTTCCCTGAGCCGACTCAGCACATTAAAGCCATTAATATCCGGCAGATTGATATCAAGCAAGATAGCATCTGGCTGATATTGCTGTGCCTGTTCAAGACCAGAGACACCGTTATTTGCAGTTAGCAGATACAGGTTGCTGTGATACTGAAACAACGACTCAACCACCTTCAGATTGGCCGGGTTATCCTCAATATAGAGCACCACCTGTTTATCTTTTATCAGCGACTGAACAGTATCACTGGCTGCTAACTCACTCGACCCTGACTGATTTGTATAGCTAGCCAACGGCATATCGCACCAGAAGGTCGAGCCTTCGCCCAGGACTGAACTGACGCCCAGGTTTCCACCCATAAGTTGTGCCAGCTGCTGTGACAGTGCAAGCCCCACCCCGGTACCATCAACTCCTGTTTTTTCCGCACCCAGTCGTTCGAACGACTGAAACAATTTATCAATGTTTTCTGCAGCGATACCAATACCCGTATCTATAAAACTAACCCGCAACATATACTCATCTACTGCCAGGCACTCAATGCGAATTTCACCCCGATGTTTATTATACTTGGCAGCATTCGATAACAGGTTAACGAAAATCTGTAATAAGCGGGTCCTGTCCGCCAACATCAGCACCGTTTGCTGGCACTCGAATTTAAGCGTTATCTCTCTTTCAGTTAAAATGGGTTGTATAATTTTTATCGCCTGCTGCAGCACACTCCTTGCATCAACCGCCTCGATTGCCAGCGCCATATTACCTGCCTCGATACGTGACAGATCGAGCAGCTCATCGATTAGCACCAGCAGGTGATTGGCAGCGGTAATGATCTCGTCGATGAAATCCATTTGTGATGGAGCCAGATCCTGCATGCGCAGGATCTGTGAAAATCCGAGAATCGCATTCATCGGTGTACGCAGTTCATGGGACATACGTGACAGAAATTCGGACTTGGCATAGTTTGCCCGTTGCGCTTCATCCCGTGCAGCAATCAGCTCACGCTCGTTCTCGATACGCGCACTGATGTCACGCACAAAGGCATAGAACATTTTTTCACCCGCCAGCTCGACCATATTGACACTGACTTCAACATCTTTTATCTCACCATCTTTACAACGGTGTTTAGTATCGAAAATATCGTGACCTGATTTCTCGATCTGTTCGATATGTTTAGCCACCTCCTCGGGGTTTTCCATTACCTCGAAATCGGGAATACTCATCGACAGTATTTCCTGTCGTGTATAGCCCAGTAAACGACAGAAGGCCGGGTTCACCACTCTTATTCGGCCATGATCATCAACCGCAAAATAACCTTCCAGGGTTGTATTGAGGATCAGCTCATTACGCAATAGCTGGGTCTCCAGCTCCCTGGTACGATCCGCTATTTCACGATCCAGTGACTCGTTAAGGTCTCTCAGTTTTCGTTCACTGACCTGCAGTGCTTCAACTGCATTTATATGTTCCGACACATTCAGCAGCGACAGCACCACACCCAGTACATTATTATCCGCATCTTTTACCGGAGACAGGGTCCAGTCCCAGTGACTAATGCCTCGCTCAGGATGGCATACATATTCAAATGGCTTTGATTTGCAGGTATAGGCTTCCCCGGTTTCTATCACACGGTAAAATAGCTTTTCATTTTCGGCATGTGGATAGAGATCAAAATGGTTCTTGCCAATAAAATACTCGGGGGTCCTGTAATCGGCCTGTGCATAGGCCTGATTAACCCGCACGAAATTCATCTGCCGATCCATATAGGCAATCATCACCGGCACTGAATCCAGCACGGTATTAATAAGCTGATTTGACTCGGCCAGTAAGGCCGCATTCTGTTTCTGTTCAGTAATATCCTCGGATATGCCCAGCAGAAACTCTGCCTCACCATCCCTGTTCTTGAGAGCGATCTTTCGCGTATGCAGAATACGCCTACCCCGCCCTTTTACATCGACTTCCTCTTCAGCTATATCCAGAAAGCCGGTTTTATTCAATATTTCACGCTCACTACGCACAAAAGACTGAGCCTGCTCTTTGGGAAAAAAGTCAGCATCGGTTTTACCGATGACATGCTCACGCTTAACCCGCATAAATTCTTCACTGGCGCGATTGAACAGCACAAAACTCAGGTCGGATGCACGTTTCATATAGATCATCGCGGGAATGTGCTCAATAATTGAGGCGAAGCGCTGCTCTTCCCGTTTACGATTCAGACCCTGCCGTCTGCTATAAAACAGAAAAGCCGCGATAAAAACCGCCAGCATCAAACTATAAATTAACACCGCCCAGATGGCAGCTCGCAGAAAAGGCAACTGCATTTTTGCCAGAGGAATTTTAAACACCAGCGCCAGCTGCAGGCTGTGTACAGGGGCGTAACCTGCCAGCACCTTTTTACCATGATAATCAAGCAGGGTATCACTGCCGGACTCGTTATGCTCCAGCACACGGTAGATAGCCTGTGCATAACGTCCATCATAATCCACCTCGGGCTGTTTGCCGCGTGCCTGTATGCTGTGGCTGATCAACTGTAGCTGCCCCTCCTGTAGATAGCCGATCACCAGTTCTACATCATCCACATCATATTGCATGGCAAACAGCCCCTGAATCATCTGCTGCATGGTCATTTCATAGGCAAGCTCAGCTTTGTCCTCGCCATACAGTTTACGGTCATGCTGGGCAACAGATTCCAGCAGGCTGGCAATGGTTTTGGCTGATTGTTGCAGATGTCGCAGCTCGCTCTGGTAAGCCGCGTTGTATAATAGCCAGAGACTGCTGGAAAAGACCAGGGCGGATATCAGCACGATGCCGACAATAACCGGCCAGATTACCTGCTTATAAAACTGCATATGTCTTCTTCAATTTTGCTATCCTTAATTTTATTGAGTATAGAAGCATTTAGCCTGCCTTGAAGCAATAACTATAATATTAGTATTAAGGGAGAAGCTGAATTTGTTCCTGCAATACTTATCACTACGTTTAGTATCACTATTTATTTTTCTTACGCCTTATAATCAGAAAGGCAACCCAGGCAAGACAGTAAAAATAGAGCATACACAGCCCATACATACAACGGAGATCAGTCATGTTACAGACCAACTGCCCCGCGCCAGATTTCAATAGTGTCAACCAGCATAATCAGCCGATTAAGCTCAGCGACTTCGCCGGGCATAAAAATATCGTGCTCTATTTCTACCCCAAAGATGACACCCCGGGGTGCACCATTGAAGCCAATCAGTTCAGCGCACTGGCGGAACAGTTTAATGCCCATGATACGGTGATCTTCGGTATCAGCAAGGACTCCTGCGAGAGCCACCAGGCGTTTATCGACAAGTTCGATCTGAAAGTTAATTTACTAGCGGACACTGACGGCAAATTGTGCGAGCTGTATGGCGTGTGGCAGGAAAAGGAAAAGAATGGCGAGAAAAAAATGGGCATAGTTCGCTCCACCTTTATTATCGACAAAAATGGCTTACTGGTGGATGTGGAATATGGCGTTGATCCGGAAGGCCATGCGCAGAGTGTGCTGCAGAAGATCAAAACACTGTAAAAAACCCATGCATTATTTTCAGACGGATTTCAGATGTGCCAGCAGACAGTGTTAAACAGTCAGTAATAAAAAAGCAGCCAGATGGCTGCTTTTTTATTGAATAATGATCAGATTATTTTATCAGACTGATAAGTTATCGGCTTTTTGCTGACGTCTGGCGACAGTCACCAGGCCTATAAGACCGGAAGCAAATAACCACACGGCTGCAGGTACGGGGACTTCAGAGGTTGACACTTCATAGTATACGGTACCGTTCCAGCCACGGGGTGAATAGGTCGTACCAAACGCATACTCAATACCGATACCTTCCAGTAGCTGCAGATCGCTGTTTGCGGCCCACAGATTACCCACAGCGCTACCATTAGAGTAGTACATAACACCCGTATCCAGGTTGCTGGTCAGGGTGATATACAGGCCGGTAGAGGAATTGGCAGATAGCCAGAAATCATCAAAATCCGCATATGTGGCAACACCTGAGCCAGTAGAACTAACGGTCGTGGTGGATAACAGGGACCAGTTAGTCGCTGTGTTTTCACTGCCCTGCCAGGTACCATCAATGCTGTACAAAGCCAGGTCATACGTACCGTAGCTCAGATTGACATCGAAACCAGTGACATACAGATCGTTGTCTGCCACCAGCACATCAAACATATTGCCTTCCTGCCCGAGACAGCAATCATAGGTAGTGGTAATGGAGGCAGCGGTCACCGTGTGCAGCGGGGCAATTGAGAAAGCCAGCAGTAAACAGAGTCGTTTTATCATTATTCAGGTGTCCTTACATTTTATCATCTGGTCTGGCATATAAGGCAAAGCCTGTGCCAGTATTTTTAACATTTAAAATCAACAAGTTAGAAACGCAGCCAGTAAAAACTGTCATTCATACCGACAAATTCCACAGTCACTGCATCACAACTGTTATATGGCGCACAGTATAAAGCCATGATGACTTATCGCAATCGCCTGTTCGGGTGAATGAGTGCGGCGGCAACTACCACTGGCTCGCTTTTACCGCCTCGCCTTCCACCGTGTCTTTCGGATTGAACCAGTCCAGTTTCTCTTTAAGTGACACCACTTCACCCACAATAATCAGGGTCGGTGGCTCGAACTTGTGGTTTTTCACCGTATCTTCCAGGGTATCCAGGGTGGCGATAATGGTTTTCTGGTCCGGGCGTGTGCCCTTCTGTACCAGCGCCACCGGGGTTGACGGTGGCATACCATGGGCAATCATTTCCCTGCACAGGGTGGGCGCGCCGTGCAGACCCATATAGAACACCACGGTCTGGTTTGGTTGCGCCAGTGCCGGCCAGTTGAGATCCACCGTACCGTCTTTCAGGTGGCCGGTGACGAACACGCAGGCCTGTGAATAATCACGGTGAGTCAGTGGAATACCCGCATAGGCGGCACAGCCAGCAGCCGCGGTAATTCCCGGCACCACCTGGAATGGAATGCCTTCCTGTGCCAGCAACTCGATTTCCTCACCGCCACGGCCAAAGATAAAGGGGTCGCCGCCCTTGAGGCGCAATACCCGCTTGCCCTCTTTTGCCAGCCGCACCAGCAGCTCGTTGATATTCTCCTGCTGCATGGTGTGCTGGTCGCGTTTCTTGCCCACGTAAATCAGTTCCGCATCACTGCGCACCATGGCACGTATTGCCGGCGAAACCAGGCGGTCATACACCATCACATCACAGCTTTGCATCAGGCGCAGTGCGCGGAAGGTGAGCAGGTCCGGGTCACCGGGACCCGCACCCACCAGGTACACTTCACCCTTGAAATCCGGTTCCGGTTTCGCTTCGTCAATCGCCTGCTGCAGGGCTTTTGCGGCTTCTTCGTCATGGCCACTGAACACCCGGTCGGCAATGGTGCTGTTGAGCACATTTTCCCAGAAGGTACGGCGCTGGTTTACATTGTCAAAACGTGCCTTGACCTTCTCGCGGAAATTTGAAACTAGCGCACCCAGCCGGCCATAAGCCGCCGGTATACAGCCTTCCAGCTTGGTGCGAATCATCCGCGCCAGCACCGGTGAAGCACCGCCGGTGGAGACCGCAATCTGCACCGGGGAACGGTCGATAATCGAGGGGGTGATAAAACTACAATGGGCCGGATCGTCGGCAATGTTCACCGCAATGCCACGGGCTTCAGCCAGCTCATACACCTGCTGGTTCACTTCACGCACATCGGTGGTGGCAAAGATCAGTAACGGGCGCGGCTCAAGATCCGACTCGGCAAACGCCCGCGCCACGTGGGTAAAGGACTGCTTGCCCAGCATCTCCTCCAGCTCCCGTCCCAGCTGGGGTGATACCACCGTAACCCGGGCCTGGGCCTTTAATAACAGGGCAACCTTACGCGCGGCAACTTCACCGCCGCCGACAACCAGACAGTGTTTCTGCTTAATATCGAAAAATAGGGGTAAAAAATCCACGCGAAGTCCTCAGTTGAGAGTTAACCGATAATCTTATTGATTAACATAGATGGGGTCTATATCCCATAAGCAGGGTGCCTCTGAATAATGATGACATATCTCTGGCTTACAGGTGTGTTCGCAATCAAGGCAGTGTTTTGAAAGCATGTTGAAACCTGGTGAAAAACACTAACGCAGAGTGCGGACACACCTGTAAGCCCCGAAGGGCGAGGCCTGAAGCGCACATCTACGGTGTTGTGCTTCTTGTAAAGGACCTGGCCATTCACTGCGAAGCACGCCTTGTAGCTGCACGCTTCAGGGCTCGCAGAGACATATCAGCATTGTTCAGAGGCACCCTAGGTCTAATATTCAGGTAATGGGGCAATTTCAGCAGGTTCACTGACTGAGCAGCGCCTTTAACTTGCCATTACGATCCAGTTCCGCCAGCTCGTCGAAGCCGCCCACATGCACAGTGCCAATATAGATCTGCGGTACCGTATTGCGCCCGGTTTCCTGTTCCATGGCTTGCCAGCGTTTGCGGTCTCCGCCGAGGTCAATTTTCTCGATCTGTTTTACACCGCGCTTTTTCAATAATCGCTCTGCCCGCTGGCAATAGGGACAGGATCGGGTGCAGTACATACGAATCTGGGCCATTGCGCCACCTGTATCACTCTACAAAGGCGCGGATTTTATCAGGTAACCACAAAGCTTGCAGCTAAAGTGCCCACCACCAGGCTCCAGCCATCCACCAGCACAAACAACATCAGCTTGAAGGGCAGCGAGATAATCAGCGGTGACAGCATCATCATACCCATGGCCATAAGCACACTGGCCACCACCAGGTCGATAATCAGGAAGGGAATAAACAGCATAAAGCCGATCTGGAACGCGGTTTTCAGCTCCGAGGTCAGAAACGCCGGCATCAGCACCGACATGGGCACGGCATCCGGGCCATCATAGGCTTCGTCACCCGCCAGGTTGGCAAACAGCTGAATATCGGTTTCCCGGGTCTGTTGAATCATAAATTTATGAAACGGCTGCTTGAGTCGGGAGATTGCCTCATCAGCACCGATCTGCTCGGCAATATAGGGCTGATAGGCATTTTCATAGGCCTGGCTGAAAACCGGCGCCATAATAAAAAAGCTGAGAAACAGTGACAGGCCGATCAGGATCTGGTTAGACGGGGTTTGTGCCGTGCCCAGTGCCTGACGCAAAATCGACAGCACAATAATAATGCGGGTAAAGGATGTCATGGCAAGCAGCAGCGCCGGCAGCACCGACAGCACTGTCATAAACATCAGCACCTGCAATGACAGCGAATAGGACTTGCCACCGGATGCGGTATCTTCAATCACCAGCGCCGGCAACCCTGCCTCGGCCAGAACCGGACCGCTGAACAACAGTAATATAGGAGACAGCAATAACAGCCCGGCAATGCGTTTACTCATGGTACTAGTCATCGCGCTGACCATTCTTCTGTTGCAGCTGCTGCAGGGTTTTATCAAAGGCCGAGGCCTGCTCGCCCTGGGTACCCAGCACATGCAGTGTCTGGATATGTCCCGGCGTTACGCCGATCAGCAGGCGGGTGTTTTCAACTTCAATCAATACCGCTTTTTCCCGTGTACCCAGCGACAGCCCACCGATCACTTTCATGTCCACCAGGTTATTTCCGGGCAGTCGTCCGTATTTTCTTAATATCCACGCCAGCCCCAGAATCAGCGCAACAACAATCGCCAGCCCCATAAACATATTCAGCATATTGCCCAGTGAAAAAGCATCCGTAGAACTGCTGCGACCAATCGGCTCGACTGTTGCCTGTGCCAGCACCGGCCAGCTCAGCAGGCTGCTGATTGCAACAGAGAGGAACTTGCAGAAAAGCATTTTCATATTGAGCAAAAATCCCGTGGCGTTAGCGCAGCAGACTTGACTGGCGAATTTCATCGACAATAACCTAGCGAAGTTTTTTAACCCGCTCGGCCGGACTGATAATATCGGTCAGGCGAATACCGAATTTTTCGTTCACCACCACCACTTCGCCGCGTGCGATCAGGGTGCCATTGACCAGTACATCCATGGGTTCACCTGCCAGACGCTCCAGTTCAACCACCGAGCCCTGATTCAGTTGCAGCAGGTTCCGAATACTGATTTTAGTGCGACCAATTTCCATCGAGAGATTAACCGGAATATCCAGCACCACATCCAGATTTACATCGGAGCCAGGCACACTTTCATCTTTAAGTTCATTAAAACTGGCAGCGTCAGCAGCTTCGGTTTCTGCCTGCTCATTGAGTGCATCAGCCCAGACATCATCAACAGATTCTGTATTTTCTTCATCGCTCATAATTTTATTCTCAACACTTAATCAGAGGCTTCGTTAACATAATTTAACTCTTTACGACCTACTCGCTCGACCACCTTGATGGCCGCATTGCCACGGGACACTCCCAGCTCACCACGGAACAGTGGAATATCCTCGGCATCCAGCACCACCCGATCCGGCATATCAAAGGGGATAATGTCTCCCACTTTTAATTTATTAACATCAGACAGGTTGATTTCTATTTCCGTCAGCTGGCTTTTAATTTCCACTTTGGATTCAAATATTTCATCACGCAGCGACATGCGCCAGCGCTCGTCAATTTCGGACACATCAGACTGCACCCCGGCATCCAGCAGATCACGAATCGGCTCAACCATTGAATAGGGCATGGTGACATGCAGATCACCACCGCCGCCTTCCAGGTCAAGACGGAAGGTACTGACCACAATCACTTCCGTGGGACTGACAATATTCGCCAGGTGGGGATTCACTTCAGATGATTGATACTGCATCTTCAGTGGCTTGATCGGCTTCCAGGCACTTTCCAGATCCTTGAAAATCTGTTCCAGCAGAATGCTGATCACCCGCTGTTCGGTGGGCGTAAATTCACGGCCTTCAATCTTGTTATAGAAACGCCCTTCACCGCCGAAGAAATTATCCACCACGATAAACACCAGCTTGGGGTCAATCACGAACAAGGCGGTGCCTTTGAGGGGTTCAACCTTGATCATATTCAGGCTGGTGGGTACATACAGGCTGTGCACATATTCCGCGAACTTCATCATCTGCACGCCGCTTACCGATATTTCCACCTGGCGGCGTAACAGGTTGAACATGCTGACGCGAAAGTAACGGGCAAAACGTTCGTTAATCATTTCCAGCGTCGGCAATCGCCCACGCACAATGCGTTCCTGCGAATTAAAATCGAACGAGCGTGCGGTACCGTCATTAAGGTCTTCACCTTCGGTATCCACATCACCATCGTCTACCCCGTGTAACAGGGCATCGATTTCGTCCTGACTTAATACATCTGCGGTTGCCATATTTCTCTTCTATTGCATTACAAAACTGGTGAAATAGAGTGCTTCGATTTCATTCGGTGCGTTCACTGACTTGAGCACATCCTGTATCACTTTCATCGCTTCCTGGCTCAGCGCACGCTTGCCTTCACGGGTATTGATTTCATGGTACTGCTTGCCACTCAGCAACAGCAGTAATTCATTTCGTACTGCCGGCATGTGGGTGTTCAGTGCAGGCTGAACCCGCGGGTCATAGGTCATTACCTGAATATCCACCTGCAGAAAACTCACCTGATCCTGGTTTTCAAAATTCACCACAAACGCGGGCGTCAGCGGAATATAAATTGGCTGATTTGATCTGGGCGCATCCTCAGCAGATTGGGTCTCCGGCTCGGCCAGGGTTTCAGCCAGCACTTCTTCATCCACGGTTTCGGCCTCGTCGTCACTGCCACCGATAAAAAACACCGCCAGACCAATAATCAGGGCAAGCGCCAGCAAGACCCCATTGACCAGCAGTACAATCTTGATCAGACCGGGTTTTTTTCTGCCGCCCTCTGCTTCGCTATTCTCGTCGTTGTTTTCTAAATCTTCGTCAGCCATTCAGCTACCCCTGTTGTTATTCGCAATAAATGCAAAGAGTGTGCCGTATTTTTTCAGTTAATCCACAACCACACTGAAAAAATACCCCACACAACGATTAAGCCTGAACTAAGCATAGTGTTAATTCATTAATTTTCAATAAGATAGATCAAACTACAGAATGCTTGCAGCAATCCTGGCACTGTACAGGCAAGCCCCTGTCAAATCGGCTGTAACAGCAAATCGTCAGCATCCGTCTGCTTTTGAGCTGTATAAGTCAGGGTTTTGGCCGATAAACTCAGATGAAACTGGGCAGACAGCCAAAAAACTGTCACTCTCTGAATAAACCGGATAACAACCAGTCGATAAGATGACATACGGATGATTAATATACCGCCAATAAAACCCAGTAGCAGTATGCCCAGCGAGCTGATCAGCCGGGTCACTGAGACCCTGCGCGTGGGCCAGGTACTGAATGCCACCACCCAGCGGGGCGGCGATGCCATGTCCAAAGTGCTGATACAGCTGGGCGAGCACACCCTGCAGGCAAATACCCCGGTAAAACTGGAAACCGGCCAGGAGATTAAGCTTCTGGTCAAGGCAGCGGGTGATGCGGAACTGGGTAAACTGCCGCTATTGACGATTTTACCGCCCAAACAAGCTCCCAGCAGCAACAACGCATTATCGCACACCCAGCTGGCGCAAATTAAACTGCGCCAGTTTATTGCCATCCAGCAGGCCTTTAGCCAGCCACTGCAAACAGCACAGGCCATTCTTGCCAATAAACCGGGGCTAAACCTGCTTCCGACAAAACTGGCTGGACAGTTGAACCAGCTGCAAAGCGCATTGCAACTACCGCTGGAACAACTCAGCGGAAAACAGCTCAGGCAACAGATAGAAAGCAGCGGTATTTTTCTGGAAGCGAAGCTAAAAAATCTCAGCCAGGGCAATAACGTTAATCTCAAGCAGGATTTCAAGCAGCTGTTACTGAACATCCGCCAGCAACTTGATAGCAGCGGCCTGGGCAAAGCACCCGCCGAAGCGGAGGCCGCTCCACTGTCAAACGAACAGCGCCAGCAGATACAGCAGTTATTGCAGGGCAGTATCCGTAGCTATGCCAGTCTCAGCGAACGCCTGATGCAGATACTGCCACGCAGTCTGTTGCAGCCGGTGGCACAGTTGTTGACAGGTCAGCAACCTGCGGCCAGCGTCTCCGCTGATGTGCGTGCCCTGGCGGAACTGATCAGCCAGACGCTGCAGCACAAAACCGGCTCGCCACAACACGCCCAGGAGCTAATGAGCCTGCTCAACACCCGCTTTATGCTGCTGGATCTGGCTACCCAGGTGGAACGCTCACTGGGGCAGCTCAGCAGTTTCCAGCTGCAGCCGCTGAGCCGCGAGGCGGATGGCCTGACCCTGTTACTGTTCAACCTGCTGTTAAAGGACAAGGACAAGGACCAGGCTCATGATGTCCACTTTCGCATTGAGCAGGAAAACAGCGCACAGGACCCGGCACAACAGGGCTGGAAAGTGAGCATCTATTTTAACTTCAACACCCTGGGCAAACTGCAGGCGGATATACACCTGATGGACAACCAGGTCGCCAGTGTTTTTTACTGTGAGCAGGATGCCACCAGCGCCCGGGTGCGCTCACTGCTGCCGGTGCTGCAGGACAATTTAGACAGAGCCGGTTTTATGGTCAGTGGCATGCGGGTCAGCACCCGCGCCAGTAATGAATCACCGGTACTGTCACCGCAGACACACCTGCTGGATGAGAAGATATGAAGCAACAGAAACAGCCGATTGCCGTGGCACTGGAATATGACGGCTACAACGCACCCACGGTCAGCGCCACCGGCATGGGTAAAATCGCCGAGGAAATCATACGCATCGCCGAGGAAAACGGTGTGCCACTGCAACAGGACAGTGAGCTGGTATCGGTGCTGGCGGATCTCGAACTGGGGGATGAAATTCCGGAAAACCTCTACCGGGTAATTGCCGAAGTGATTGCCTTTGCCTATATTGTCAGTGGACGCTTTCCTGTGGACTGGCAGCCCGAGCAGTAGATCAACCGTCAGTACGCTGTTTGAATCATGCGCCAGACTGTTCTTTAGGCGTTTGCAGCAGCCGGGTAAATTCAGCCGCACTCAGCGGCGGTGAAATCAGATAACCCTGAATCATTTCACAACCATGCTGCTTGAGAAACGCAAACTGGGTTTCTGTTTCCACGCCTTCCGCAATCACCTGTAAATTCATACTGTGTGCCATGGCAATCACCGCACGGGCAATTGCACCGTCCTGCGGATTGCCATGAATGTCCTCGATAAAGGAGCGATCAATCTTGATCACATCCAGCGGAAACTGGTGCAGATAACTCAACGATGAGTAACCCGTACCGAAATCATCCATCGACAATGCCACCCCGGTTTTTTTCAACTGGTGCATTTTGCGGATGCTGTTTTCTGCATCCTGCATAACAATGGTTTCGGTAATTTCCAGGTCAATCGACGCCGGTTCAATCTGGTAATCCGCAAGTAGCTGCACCACCTGGTCCACCAGATCCGCCTGCATAAACTGCCGTGCCGACAGATTGATGCCCATCTTTAATGGCTGCCCCATCTGCTGCCACTGTTTCAATTGTGCCATGGCCTGACGCATAACGTATTCACCCAGTGGCTGGATCAGCCCGGTTTCTTCAGCCAGTGGTATAAAACGAATGGGAGGCACCAGTCCATGGGTTTTATGTCGCCAGCGCACCAGTGCTTCGACGGCAATAATGTTTCGTGTCTGAGCATCCACCTGGGGCTGGTAAAACAGTTCCAGTTCATCATTATCCAGTGCATGGCGCAAATCATTTTCCATGCGCAAGCGGTCGTCCACGCGGCGATTCATATCATGGGTATAGAAATGCTGCTGCCCACCACCCAGCCCCTTGGCCTTGCGCATGGCGGCATTGGCGCACTGCATCAGCCCGGCGGCATCCAGCTCATCTTCGGGGTAGAGAGCAACCCCCATGCTCAGTGACACCACTACCGGCTCACCGGCAAGATCAAATTCGGTCTGTTTGAGTGACTGGTGGATCTGCTGTAGCAGCTGGTTGATTTCTTCCGTGGAGGACGGGCCTTCCAGCAACAGCGCAAATTCATTGCCGCTGATTCGGGCCAATGTGTCACCTTCAAACACGATACCGCGCAGAAAACCGGCGAAGCCCAGCAGCAGTTCATTGCCGATATCGTGTCCCAGGCTGTCGTTAATTAACTGGAAGCGATCTATATCCATCATTACCACCGCCACCATATGCCCTGCGTGCTCGGCCACCTTGATGGCATGGGTCAGACGTTCCTTGAACAGGGTCTGGTTTGGAAGATCGGTAAGCAGGTCATGATAGGCCTGATGCAGTATCATGTCTTCAGCCCGTTTCAGCGAGGTAATATCCTGAATGGTTCCCAGCACATACTCGGGTTTGTTATCCGCACCCATCTGTACATCGGCATGCTGGTAAACATAACGCTCCTTGTTATCCATACCCTGCAGACGATGTTCCAGCATAAAGCCGGTACCCCGTTGCCGTGCATCACTAAAGGCATAGTGCACCCGCTCACGATCCTCCTCTGGAACATAGCTAAGTAAATTTTCCAGCTGCAGGGGCTGGTTACGTTCAATGCCCAGCATATCCAGTGTGTTTAATGGCAGCCTGAACTCATCTGTTGCAATATCCCAGTCCCAGTAACCCAGCCTGGCGGTATGCAGCGCATGATCGATGCGCCGACGATTCTTGCGCAGGGAAAAATCCGTCTCGCGTGCGCGCAACACATAACGCACCCGTTGTGGAAACAGGCTCCAGTTAATCGGCTTGGTAATAAAATCTGTGGCGCCAACCGCAAACGCCCTGTCCACCGACACCACATCATCCAGCCCGGTCAGCATAATAATGGACACGGCTGAGTCTGAATCCAGCTCACGCATGCGCTGACAGGCTTCAAAGCCATTCATCATCGGCATGATCACATCAAGCAATACCATCTCAGGCTGGTGCTGACGAAAATATTCAACACCTTCAATGCCATTGCCGGCTTCTATCACATCATAACCCTGTTTGCGCAACAGCTTGCTTATCATATTGCGCACCACGACATCATCATCCACCACCAGGATTAACGGTGCCCTTTGCTGGGCATTTATGTGCGTTGTAGTCGTTTGTTTATCTAATGTAGACACGGAAATGACCTGTATATGCGTGGTTTTAGCGGCAGTGCCTGGCGACTGCAACGCCGTTTGCATCTGCTAAGCTGGCTGGCAATCACAGCACCTGATCAGCAAACTGAAAAAAGCTGCGGCACTTTAGCAAAGCATGGCTTTACATGCCCCGTGCCAGATCACGCTTTATGTCTTCAATATCTTCCAGACCCACCGCAACCCGAATCAGTCCATCGGCAATACCAGAGGCCTGGCGCTGTTCGTCGGTGAGTCGCCCATGGGTGGTGGTCGCCGGGTGGGTAATGGTGGTTTTAGTATCACCCAGGTTGGCGGTGATCGAACAGATTTGCGTGGCATCGATCAATGCCCAGCCTGCATCCTTGCCACCCTTTAATTCAAATGACAGCAAGCCCCCGAAACCGGACTGCTGGGTTCTGGCCAGCTCATGTTGCGGGTGCGATGGCAAACCGGGGTAATACACCCGCGCCACCTGCGGCTGTTGTTCCAGCCACTGTGCCAGTTGCAGTGCATTCTGGCTGTGCGCCTGCATGCGGATATTCAGCGTTTCCAGCCCCTTTAAAAATACCCAGGCGTTGAAGGCACTCATGGTGGGGCCGGCACTGCGCAGGAAGCTGTACACCTCGGTGCCCACAATTTTTTCCGTACCCAGCACCGCACCGCCCATGCAACGTCCCTGGCCATCGATGTATTTGGTGGCGGAATGGATCACAATATCGGCACCCAGTGAAATGGGCCGCTGCAGCGCCGGCGTACAGAAACAGTTATCAACCGCCAGCAGACAATCATGCTGATGGGCAATGTCCGCCAGCGCCCTGATATCAACGATTTCGGTCAATGGATTGGACGGCGTTTCCAGAAACAGCAGTCGGGTGTTTTTCTGAATGGCCTTATCCCAGGCTTGCAGATCCGTCAGATCGACAAAGGTGGTTTCAATACCCAGTCGTGCCAGAAAATTATTGAATAACACCGTGGTGGTACCAAAAATACTGCGCGAGGAAACGATGTGATCACCGCTTTTAAGCAGTCCCAGGCAGGTGGACAGAATCGCCGCCATGCCGGATGCCGTCGCCACGCCACATTCAGCACCTTCCATGCGCGCCAGGCGCTGTTCGAAGGTACGCACCGTGGGATTGGTAAAGCGCGAATAGATATTACCCGGCTGGTCACCGGCAAAGCGTGCCGCGGCTTCTGCCGCAGACGAAAACACAAAGCTCGAGGTGAGAAAAATCGGCTCGCTGTGTTCCTGTTCATGGCTGCGGCTTTGCCCCGCCCTTACCGCCTGGGTGGCCAGACCCCACTCTGCTTCTAGTTCGTCGTAATCACTCATGGTTCTGTTTCCGTTTATGCGTGTATGGAGACGCGGCAACCGGCCTCCACCTGATCAAAGAGTTCAATCACATCGGCATTTCGCATGCGCACACAGCCGTGTGATGCAGGCAGGCCAATCGAGGCTTCATCGGCGCTGCCATGGATATAAATATAACGCTGATAACTGTCAATACCCTCACCCTGGTTGACGCCAGGCTCCAGCCCCTGCAGCCTGAGAATGCGCGCGGTAATAATATCTTCCGGCAGAGGTTTACCCGCCGCCTGCAGTTCACTCAGCAACCCCTGCGGCTGGCGGCCGATAAATACTTCTTCGCTGGCACAGCCATCGCCAATTTTCTGTGCGATACTATGTTCACCCAGCGGGGTTTTAAAGCTGCCGTCCTGGTTACCCACGCCATAGCGTGAAGTCGACACCGCATACTCGAACAACACCTGTTGTTGCGAGCCCAGCGCAAACAGTTTTTGCTGGCTGACATCGACAATAATTCGGCTGACTGGTGACATATTTTATATGGCCCGGTTGAAACAATTAACCCGGTACTGAAATTTTAACTAACTATATGCTAACACGCATTTATCTGCTGACATTTATTTTATTTGTGCACCACTCGGCATCAGCCAGCATTGATGCACATCAGGCCTGCATCAATATTTCCGGCAAGCTGGCCAGCGTGACGCTGGATGAATGCCTGCAACGCCAGCTGTCGGTATCGGGTTTCCATTCACATCAACAACAACCATTGCTGATTAAGGAATACCCGCCGCTACTGGAAAAACGCGCGCCCCAGGCAAAAATCTTATTACTCGGCGGCATCCACGGTGACGAATATTCATCGGTTACCATTATGTTCAAGTGGATGCAGATACTCGACCAGCATCACAGCGGACTGTTTCACTGGAAAGTCGCACCACTGGTCAATCCCGATGGTTTACTGCGCAAAAAATCGCAGCGCATGAATGCCAACGGCGTTGACCTGAACCGCAACTTCCCCAATAACGGCAGCCTCACCGACAACCTCGATTACTGGAAACAACGGGCCTACAGTGATCCACGACGCTACCCAGGGGATCAACCGGCGAGCGAACTGGAAACCCGTTGGCTGATAGAACTGATTAACGAATTTAAACCGGATGCGATTGTGTCGGTGCATGCACCTTATGGCGTGGTGGATTTTGATGGTTCACCGGAACCGCCGCAACGGCTGGGACCTCTGTATCTGAATTTACTCGGCACCTACCCGGGCTCGCTGGGCAACTATGCCGCTTTACAGCAAGGCATTCCGGTGGTGACTGTGGAATTACCCTATGCGGGGATTATGCCACCGCCGCAGGAGGTCAGTCGCATCTGGACAGACCTGGTGAAATGGCTGGTACAACATATTCCGCAACAGTCATTGACCGCGCAATAAGCCGCGCCGGGTAATCAGTTACGCGCCAGCTGCTCAGTTACCGGTGCAGCAACCTCGCCTTCAAACACAATGCGCCATTGGCCATCCGCTTCACGGTTCCAGTATTGACGCTTCCAGCTCTGACTGGAAAAGTTATCGCTGTTATAGCTTTGCAGGTAGGTCGCGACCATCACATCCTCGTTGGGATGCAACAGCAGGCTGAGATTGGATAACTCGACATCGACAAAGGTCTTGTACTGTGCAACCCGACGTTTATGTTCTGCCCAGCTGACATAATTCTGCTTGCCGCTGTAAAAACGCGTGGAGTAATGTGCCAGGTAGTTTTCAACGTCGAGACTTTCCCAGTCTTTTTCCCATTGCTGATGAATCCGGTTAAAGACAAGCTGGTGCTGCTGCCACTGCGATAACGACAACCATTGTATATTTTCACCAATCAACACCGGCGTGTTCTTCAGATCAATATAGGAACCCACCTTGAGCAGGTCTTCATTGGGCAATACCACGCAACCTTCGGATGCCAGTGGCGGCCGATTATAGGTGCCGCTGCGTGTACCATGTAACCAGATACCATGACCGGTTTTGCCGTTGAGGCGATCCCATGCATTGGGGTAATTGATAGGATAGGCACCGGAGCCGTATTTATCCGCCAGCTGTGTCGGTGAAATATAGGACTGCACAAAGTAGACACCCATCGGCGTTTTCAGATCACCTTCATTTACCTTGCCTGAACCACCGCGACCCATTGAGACAAAATAATCGTCGATCAACTGCGGTGTTTCGCCCGCCGTATCGAATACATACAGGCGGGATTTACTCAAATCCACCACGATGGAGTGACGGTAATGACTATCCAGCCGCGCCAGCACCGCCGGGTATTTATCCTGAATTAAGGCATCATTGGCAGCACTGTAACGGTTTCGGATTTCAGTCAGCAGCAATGATCTGCGTTCCGACTGTTTAAGCCCCATGCCCACATCCGGCAGGGCACCGGTTTTTGCCATCATCACATCCGCATAAACCAGTTGTGCCAGTTTGAAGTCGGGACGTTCGCTTAACAGCTGCTTAAGTTGCTGCTCCGCCTTATCGAATTGCAGTGCCTGTATAGCCTGCACCGCATCCAGCAAACGCACTTCCGGATGCGGCTCACTGGCCGCACTGACAGAAGACAGCAGCAACAGAAAAGGGATCAGCAGGTATTTCATAATATGCACACAGCTTAATAGGTTTTAATCACTCTCTCGGAGAGTATACGCCAGTTATTATCGCTTTTTGTCATATATAGCTGTTTCAGCACCGTATCACTGTAACTGGCTGAACGATAGGCCTGTACAAACTCAACCAGCGCATATTGTGCCGATGCCTCGACGAACACCCGTAGCTTGTCGAGTGTTACCTGGGTATCTTTGGTGTATTTCAGTTTTGCATGACGAATATTCTTCCATTCCGCCAGGCTGGTGGTGGGGTCACCCGGGTCAAACTCACTGGAATAGGTCTGCATATAGGTTGCATAATCACCCGCCGACCAGGCCTGTGACCAGCGCGCCAGTTGTTGCTGGATTTGCTGTTTGATCTGCTGGTCACGCTCGGCGCTTAAATCCACCTGCTCAGTACGGGTAAATTCACTGCGATCAATCACCGGTTTTTCTACAAACACCTTCACCGGCACTTCTACCCGCTTTTCAACGATCACTTCCACCGGTTTTTCAACCAGCTTGATGTTCTGATGAATCTCACCGATCAAATCAAGCGTTGGCGGCTCCAGTTCGCTGCGTTCACCCAGTGCCTTGTGATACGCCTGGGTGGCCAGGTAATTGTATAACTGACTGCGATTGGTCTGGGCGACACGGTAGCTGGGGGAACTCACCACCGCCTGTTCCAGCATCTGCTTGGCCTGTTCCAGACGCCCGGTTTTCAGCAATACAATGGCCAGGTTATTTTTTGGTTCCGGCCACTGTGGACGTGACTTTAACAGCGCACGGTAAAGTGTTTCTGCTTCGGCCCATTGTTGTTGCTCCGACAGACTGACCGCCCTGGCAAACAGCGCTTCATCTGACAGGGGTTCTGCCTGTGCTGTATCGGCTGCCACCGCCATAGCCGGCAGCAGCAGACACAGCCATGCAAATGCTATGCACGCAGCCGTCGTTTTAAGTTTGATACCGATAACCCCTGACTGCATTACTGGTTACTGTAAAGGTCTATGCCCGCCAGCGTATCGGCATATTCACGCATGCTTTTCGATGCATCTGAACGCAACTGTTCCAGGTGATCAAGGTATGCTGCATCCACATCACCGGTGATGTACTCGCCGTTAAAGCAGGAGCAGTCAAACTGTTTAATGTTATTGTTGCTGTACTGTACCGCCTTGACCAGATCTTCCAGATCCTGGTACACCAGCCAGTCGGCACCAATTTCCCTGGTGATTTCCTCAATAGTGCGATTATCGGCAACGAACTCTTTCGGTGACGGCATATCTATGCCATACACATTGGGGTGGCGCACCGGGGGCGCAGCGGATGCCATATAGACATTTTTCGCGCCGGCTTCACGCGCCATCTGGATAATCTGCTTGGAGGTGGTGCCACGCACAATCGAGTCGTCCACCAGCAATACATTCTTGTCCTTGAACTCAAGGTCGATCGCATTGAGTTTCTGGCGTACCGATTTTTTACGCTGGGTCTGCCCCGGCATAATAAAGGTACGACCGATATAACGGTTTTTAATAAAGCCTTCACGGTATTTAACGTTCAGATGAAACGCCACTTCCAGCGCGGCGGTACGACTGGTGTCGGGAATTGGAATCACCACATCGATATCATGCTGTGGACGCTCCTTGAGTATTTTCTGCACCAGGGTTTTACCCATGCGCAAACGCGCCTTGTACACCGAAATATCATCAATGATTGAATCGGGGCGGGCAAAGTACACGTATTCAAAAATACAGGGCACATTTTTCGGATCCTGTGCACACTGCCGCGTCGTCAGGTTACCTTCGATATCGATATACAGCGCCTCGCCCGGTTGCAGATCACGCACCAGCTTGAAACCCAGAGCATGCAGCGCAACACTTTCCGATGCCACCATGTACTCGACGCCTTCATCGGTTTCACGTTTACCGAAGCAGGCGGGACGAATGCCGAAAGGATCACGAAATGCCAGCACACCCTTGCCAACAATAGTGGACACCACCGCATAGCCGCCGCGACAACGACGGTGAACGCCTTCAACAGCCTTGAAAATTTCTTCTGAAGTCACCTGCAGTTTATTCAGCGCCTGCAGCTCGTGGGCAAACACATTAAGCAGAATTTCCGAATCGGATTCTGTATTGATATGGCGTAAATCATCCTGGTACAACTGGTCTTTAAGCTCTGCTGCATTGGTTAAATTGCCGTTATGCGCCATTGCAATACCGTAGGGCGAGTTCACATAAAACGGCTGGGCTTCTGCAGCGGAAGAACAGCCCGCAGTCGGGTAACGCACATGACCTATGCCCATATTACCCACCAGCTGCACCATGTTATCGGCACGAAACACATCGCTTACCAGTCCGTTACCCTTACGCAGGTGAAACTTGTTACCATCACTGGTGACAATACCTGCAGCGTCCTGTCCACGATGCTGTAACAGGGTTAACGCATCGTATAACAATTGATTAACAGGACTTCGGCCAACTATACCGACTATACCGCACATAGATACCTCAACTACAGGTCTGCTCGACCTGAATTAATATGAAAAATATTTCGCCACGTCATCCGGCAAATAACCCTGTAGCCAGGTTGCCAGTGATTCAAAACGCTCTATCAGAATGGAGGACTGCCACCAGTCATAACTGGGCGCCTGGGTTAAACCAGCAACAAATACCAGCGCTACCACAACCACCAGCCCCAGGGAAAAACCGATCACCATACCCAGCACCCGATCCAGCCCACTAAGCCCGGTTTTGCTGACAAACTGACGCACCAGAAAACTGACCACCGCACCCACCATTAAAGTCAGCACAAACAGAATACCCATCGCGGCAGCCAGGCGCATCGGCGGCGACTCGATCGAGGTTAGTAACGAGGACGCTAGATTGGGGGCAAAATTAAACGACACCATGCTGGCGGCGACCCAGGTGCCAAGCGCAATGGCAATTTTTACAAAACCCCAGATAAGCCCCAGTACCAGTAAAACCGCAATAATAATAACGATTCCAAAATCCACCAGTGTCATTCAGCGTCCCCATTGTATAAAGTGGCAATCATAGCAAATTGCCCCACTGGCATCACGCCGATAGAACACATCGGCAGGCGTATGATGGCACGCAGCGACTTTCCTCTCATGGATGCTGCACCACCATGCCATTAATATCTTCCTTGCGGCGGATTTCTTCACGCAGTACTTCAAGCTGTTGCTGATCCAGTTCAGGCCCTATGCGTACCCGGTAGCTGTTGCCATCGGGAGAACGCTGCACATCCACATAGCTGGCATAACCTTTGGCGCGTAAATTATCCCGCATCGCCTCGGCATTGCGTTTCTGCGAGAAGCTGCCTACCTGTAATGCCCAGGCATGGATAGTGGATTCTTCCGGCTTGATCTGCCGGTTAATCGTCTCGTCACTTTCCCGTGCCGCCATGTAATCGGCAATGGGTTTCAGCTCTGCTTTTTCCGGCATCTGCACCTGCTCACCATAACGGGATTTATGCCCGGAGCCATCAAACCACTCCGGCAACAGAATTACCATAAAAGCGGCCAGCACAATCGCGCCGATTAAACGTTTTCTGAGTTTCTTATCCAATCCGGTTTCCAGTATGACCGAGCATGTCGTTAGCTGTCCGCGTCTTGTGCAGACGCAGCATACTCTGTCGTAAAAAACGCTGTCGCTTCGGCGACCGTGTAGAAAGAGCCGAAGACAATAATGCGGTCGTTTGCAGCGGCCTGTTGAGCTGCCTGCGCACAGGCTTCGGCCACGGTTTCACAGGCGCTAAGTCTAACACCTGCGTGCAGCTCACGCACCGCCTGTGCCATGTTTTTTGCAGGCAGGCCACGGGGCACATCCAGCCCTGCGGTGCACCAGCTATCCACTGCCGGCTGCATCATCCGTAACACCTCATGCACCGCCTTGTCCGCCAGCATGGCCACCACTGCTATAGTCTTTGCAGATGGGGATGCTGTCTGTTGCAGCAGCTGTGCCAGTACCTGGGCCGACTGCTGATTATGCGCCACATCTACCCACACCGCCGGCTGCAACAGCAGTTGCTGAAAACGCCCCGCCAGCTGCACCCGCTGCAGGCCCTGGGCAATGGTTTGCGGGGTCACACAATCAAGCGCCTGCCCTGCCTTTTCACGTAGCGCTTCAATCGCCAGTATCGCCGCTGCGGCATTCTGTAACTGGAACTCACCCTGCAGCGCAGGTACGGGCAGGTGTGAAAGCTCAATGTCCGTCGAGCGAAGCTGCCAGCCAGCATCCGCTGAGCGGTCATACTGATAATCAATGCCTTTACGGATAAGTTTTGCCCCCAGCGCATCAGCATGCTGCAACAGTGAGACAGGCGGGTCATCGAAGGCAATTATCGCCGGGCGCGCAGCACGCATAATGCCGGCCTTTTCACGTGCAATGCTTTCCCTGTCGGTCCCCAGCCAGTCCACATGGTCAATATCGATACTGGTAATCACTGCCACATCGGTATCAATCACATTCACTGCATCCAGCCGACCGCCCAGCCCGACTTCCAGCACCGCCACATCCACCTGCTGCTGCGCAAAAATCAGCAGCGCCGCCAGTGTGCCGAATTCAAAGAAGGTTAAGGGCAGCGAACCTCTGGCCTGGTCTATGGCATCAAAGGCCTGGCACAGCATCTCGTCGCTCACCGGCTGCTGCAGCAGGCGTATGCGTTCGTTATAGGCCAGAATATGCGGCGAGGTATAGCAACCGACCTTAAGACCGGATTCACTCAGAATGGACTCCACCAGCGCCACGCTGGAGCCTTTGCCATTGGTGCCGGCGATGGTGATTACCGGACAGGGGTAATCCGCTGACAGCTGCAGTTTTTGCAGAACCTCGGCAACCCGTTGCAGACCCAGATCAATGGTTCGGGGGTTGAGGCTTTCCTGCCAGTCAAGCCAGTCGGCGAGTGAGTTAAATCGCATTCGGTTCTATGTCTTTACGGGTAATAGCAATGGGATTACTGGTCGGTTTTGAACCGGCCTGCGATAGCAGGCCGGCGAAGAGTCCGGCAAATAGTTGTGGATTATGCGGCGGGTTTATTCTGCAGCATGCTGAGAATACTCGCCAGCTTGTCGCGCATATCACGGCGGTCGATGATCTGATCAATCGCACCGTGTTCCAGCAAAAATTCGCTGCGCTGAAAACCTTCTGGCAGGGTTTCACGCACGGTCTGTTCAATCACCCGCGGGCCGGCAAAGCCGATCAGCGCATTGGGTTCACCGATATTAATATCCCCCAGCATGGCCAGACTGGCGGAGACACCGCCCATGGTCGGATCGGTCATCACCGAAATAAACGGCACACCCCGTTGCGACATTTTCTGCAACACCGCCGAGGTTTTCGACATCTGCATCAGCGAGAACAGCGATTCCTGCATGCGCGCACCACCGGAGGCAGAAAAGCAGACCAGTGGAATATCATGGGCCAGCGCCACATTGGCGGCACGTACAAACTTCTCACCCACCACCGACCCCATGGAGCCACCCATAAACTTGAATTCAAATGCGGCGGCCACCACGGGCAGTGATTTGACCTGGCCTTTGATCACCACCAGTACATCGTGTTCACCGGTAGCTTTTTGCGCGGCGCTTATACGATCCTTGTATTTTTTGCTGTCCCTGAACTTCAATATATCCACGGGTTTTACATTGGCGGCGATTTCTTCCCGCGGTTCTTCATCAAGAAACATATCCAGTCGGCGCCGCGCACCCATGCGCATATGGTGGCTGCACTTGGGGCAGACCTCGTAATTGCGTTCCAGCTCTGCACGGTAGAGCACTGCACTGCAGGCATCGCATTTGGTCCACAGACCTTCCGGCACCGAGCCTTTTTTATCGTTGCCTTCGGTGCGAATTCGCGAGGGCATTAATTTTTCAAACCAGTTCATTGTTCGAGACCTTTTTGCAACTAGCCGGCGCAGTATTGCCTGCTGTTTTATTTAACGTTCTTATCCATTGCCTGGCGCATGGATGATAATAGCTCACACACCTGCTGAGAAATTTTTTGCGGGTTATCGGCATTTTCTGCAACACGATTCACAACCGCACTGCCCACCACAACCGCATCGGCCACCGCCGCAACCTTTGCCGCAGACTCCGCATCACGGATACCGAAGCCGACACCCACCGGCACACTGGTGTGTGTACGAATCTGGTTTACTTTCTCCACCACCGCCTCCACATCCAGATTGGCCGCGCCGGTGACACCTTTGAGTGATACATAATAAACAAAACCGCTGGCCTGGTCACAGATCATCTGCATGCGTGCATCGGTACTGGTGGGGGCGAGAAGAAAGATCGGATCGATCTGTTTCTCTTTCAGTATACGGATCAGCTCTTCCCCTTCTTCCGGTGGCAGGTCTACCAGAATCAGGCCGTCCACGCCAACCTCGGCGGCGGCATCGGCAAAGCGCTGATAGCCCATGACCTCTACCGGGTTGAGATAGCCCATCAGTACAATCGGCGTATCCGCATCCCGGCTGCGAAATTCCTTTACCATACCCAGCACATCGGTGAGGCTTACATTGTGTTCCAGCGCGCGCTCACAGGCCGCCTGAATCACCGGACCTTCGGCCATCGGGTCGGAAAAGGGAATACCCAGCTCCAGTATATTGGCGCCGGCGTCGACCATGTCATGCATCAGGCCGACGGTAACAAAGGGCTGTGGATCGCCCGCGGTGATAAAGGGAATCAGCGCCGTTTTCTGTTCAGCTTTTAAGGCAGCAAAGGTGGCAGTTAAGCGACTCACAGTTTAATCCCTTCTATTTCAGCAATGGTGTTGATGTCTTTGTCGCCGCGACCCGACAGGTTAACGATAATAATCTGGTCCTTTTCCATGGTGGGCGCCAGCTTTTCCGCATAGGCCAGCGCATGGCTGGATTCCAGCGCAGGGATAATGCCTTCGGTGCGTGTCAGTTTATGAAATGCCGCCAGTGCTTCCTTGTCGGTCACACTGTCGTAGGTGACACGGCCACAGTCTTTTAACCAGGCGTGCTCGGGACCGACACCCGGGTAATCCAGGCCGGCGGACACACAATGGGTTTCGATAATCTGGCCGTTCATGTCTTCCATCAGGTAGGTGCGGTTGCCGTGCAATACGCCGGGTTTGCCGGCACACAGCGGTGCCGCGTGATTGGGTGTATCCACGCCATCGCCGCCGCCTTCAACACCGTAAATCGCCACCGACTCATCCGCCAGAAACGGATGGAATAAACCGATGGCATTGGAACCACCGCCCACACAGGCCACCAGCGCATCCGGTAAACGGCCCGCCTGCGCCTGGATCTGGCGTTTGGCTTCACGTCCGATGACGGTCTGGAAATCACGCACCATCGCCGGATAGGGATGAGGCCCGGCGACTGTGCCGATAATATAGAAGGTGTCATCCACATTGGTCACCCAGTCACGCATGGCTTCGTTGAGCGCGTCCTTGAGGGTTCTCGAACCGGATTTAACCGGCACAACGGTGGCACCCAGCAGTTTCATGCGGTACACATTCGGCGCCTGACGCTTGACGTCTTCCTCGCCCATATACACCACGCATTCCATACCGAAACGTGCCGCGACCGTGGCCGATGCCACACCGTGCTGGCCCGCACCGGTTTCCGCAATCACCCGTTTCTTACCCATATGACGAGCCAGCAGTGCCTGGCCGATGGTGTTATTGATCTTATGCGCGCCCGTGTGATTCAGGTCTTCCCGTTTGAGATAAATCTGTGCGCCACCCAGTTCGCGGGACCAGCGTTCCGCATGGTAAAGCGGGCTGGGGCGTCCCACATAGTGTGCAAGATCGCGGTCGAACTCCGCCTGGAACTGCGGGTCATTTTTAATTTTCTCGTAGGCCTGACGCAGCTCTTCAATCGGCTCCATCAGGGTTTCCGCTACGAATTTACCGCCATACACACCAAAGTGGCCGCGTGCATCGGGCATTGCATCATAATCTTTACAGCTGTTATCGCTCATTACTCATACTCGCAATCAACACGTTTAATCTGCTGCATCAAACGCGTCATTAATTGAATGTCCTTAACCCCAGGGCTGGCCTCAACCCCTGAACTCAGGTCAACGCCATAGGGCCGCACCTGGGTAATTGCCTGCGCCACATTATCCGCATTCAGGCCACCAGCGAGAATAATTTTCTCGCGCAGTGCCGCTGGAATCCGCGACCAGTCGAAGGTTTTACCGGTACCACCCGCAGCACCCTGCACATGGCTGTCCAGCAATATGCCGCGGGCTTCGCTGTATTCTCCGACCAGCTGCTGCAGCTGATGTTCACCCTCAACCCCTAACGCCTTGATATAGGGCCGGGCAAATGAAGCGCAGAATTCGGCACTTTCGCTGCCATGAAACTGCAGCAGGTCGATATTCAGCTCATCGATCACCTGCTGCACAAGGGCACGCTCGGGATTGAGAAACAGCGCCACCGAGGTGACAAAGGCCGGCAGTGCCTGACAGATCTGTTGTGCCCTGGCCAGCTCGACATGGCGCGGGCTTTTTGCGTAGAACACCAGGCCAATCGCATCCACACCCAGCCGTGCCGCAGCCAGGGCATCCTCTGGCCGGGTAATGCCGCAAATTTTCACACGTGTTCTTGTTTGCATCTCGGATGGCATAGGTGTGTTGATTACCGATACTCGGCAAAAGACGGAATTTTAACAGAAAATACACCGCGTTTTAGCAAACACCTTAACTTAATTGTATTTTTCATGACGGTGGTTTAAAGACCTGTACACCTCGACATTCAGGCAAAAGCTGGCAGGTAAACCGGCTGCTGCACACCGCTGGCTTCGGGGTACACCACCTTTACCAGGTACAGACCATCCGCCGCCGCTGTCGGCCCGGCCTGGGTGCGGTCCTGTGCCTGCATCAGCTGATCAATCCACTCGACGGGCTGCTCACCACTGCCTACCATCATCAATGAACCCACAATATTGCGCACCATATGGTGTAAAAAGGCATTGGCTTCGATATCGATATAAATAAAATCCCCGGCGCGACTCACCCTGACCCAGTGCACATTGCGCATTGCATGTTCCGCCTGGCAGGCCGCCGCGCGAAACGAGGAAAAATCCCGTTCACCCAGCAGGGCCTGTGCTGCCTGATGCATGCGTTGTGCATCCAGCTGACCGTGTTTCCAGGTGACTTTTTTATTCAGCACTGCGGAGCGCGCCTGTCGATTGAGAATCACATAACGGTATTGGCGCGCAGTGGCGGAGAAACGCGCACTGAACTGCTCATCCACCGGCTGCGCCCACAGTGAACACACATCATCCGGCAGGTGCGCGTTCACCCCCATCACCCAGGCTCGCTCGGGGCGAGACACGCTGCAGTCGAAATGCACCACCTGGCCGGTGGCGTGTACACCGGTATCGGTGCGCCCGGCACACACCACCTGCACCGGTTCATCGGCGACGATTGACAGGGCTTTTTCCAGGCATTCCTGCACCGTGCGGGTGCCATGCTTCTGCATCTGCCAGCCTGAAAACTCGCTGCCGTCGTACTCTATACCCAGGGCTATGCGCATGCGGGGTGTATCTCGTGGATAAGGGTTAAAAGACTTGTTTGCATCATCTACTTTCAGAGCCACACAAACAACAAGGCGGCCACCGGCAAAACCGGTACCGCCTGTTGAATCAAATTAACTGGCCTGCAGTATGCACCGCAGGCTGTTCCTAATCAGCTTTCTGCAACAGCGCCTCGGCTTCCTGCTGCTGAGCCTCATTGCCTTCGGCTTTAACTTCTTCCAGTATGCTGCGTGCACCATCACTGTCACCCATATCGATATAGGCTTTAGCCAGATCCAGCTTGGTGGCGACTTCATCAATGTCTTCTGACAGTTCGGAGATATCGAAGTCTTCGTCCGCATCTGATGCCATTCCCGCAACACTGCTGTCATCTGACAAATCCAGTGAATCATCCAGATCAAGATCACCCGCATCATCCATATCCAGCGAAATTTCATCATCTGCCGAACCACTGTCGTCATCAAGGTTGAGCTCGGACGCATCAAAGTCCAGCTCTGCATCCAGCCCCAGCTCATCGCTGGTTTCCGTCACCGCTTCACTGTCACTGCTTTCATCCAGCGAGATACCCAGATCCAGGTCTTCATCCAGATTCAGCTCATCACTGGTATCTGTAGCTGGTTCAGGCTCTGCCCTGTCAGCGTCAGATTCTTCAAAGCCCAGATCAGCCGCATCGAAATCCAGTGAGAAGTCTTCGTCTTCCAGATCCAGCTCGTCTTCGGCAGACAGGCTTTCATCCGCAGACGAGGTAGTTTCCTGGTCATTCAGCTCGCCCAGATCAAATTCCAGCTCGGAACTGACATCGGTTTCGTCAGTTTCAGCCGTCGTTTCAGACTCGGATGCCGCTTCATTTTCAAATTCTGCCAGATCGCTGGCCAGATCCAGCTCGTCGGCCTGATCTGCTGCAGATTCTTCGGTGTCCAGCAATTCCAGCTCTGTCGTATCAGCTGCCTGATCATCATCCAGTTCAAGGTCGGTGGTTGCCGGTTTTTCAGGAATCACAGCGTCCGTATCAAAGTCCGGCAGCACATCACCAGCGCCCGCGAACAGCGCACTACCCGGTGCCAGTTCCGCGCCCATCGCGGCAACCCGGCCCCAGTAGCTACTGTCATTGCCCTTGCGGCTGTGGGCTTCCTGCGCCAGCTGCTCGAATGCAGCGGCATCTTTCGCCGCGTAATGCACTTCCAGCAGTTTCATGCGGTAATCATCACGCTCGGGGTTCTGATCAATCGCTTTCTTCAGCAGATCTTCTGCCTGCTGATAGATGCCATAGGCCAGATAGACATCGGCCTCAGCCAGTACGTCATCCTGATCTTTATCCGCAGCCGTCTGTTCCGGCTCATCCAGGCTGAACACACTGTCATCAGCCGATTCGTCTTCCACCCCCGGCATATCGCCCATCTCACCGGCTTTTTCATAACCCGGCGCCATCATCTCGGTGGTGGCTTCCATGTCATCGAGGGTTGCGTCATCGATATCCAGCCTGTCAGTACCGTCGTCTGCAGTTTCTGTATCGGCTTTTCGACCCCGCATGCGTTTCAGCAACAGACCCAGCAATAACAGAACAAAAGCCAGGCCACCGCCGACTATGCCCAGCATTTTCGGATCGTTCATCAGGCTGTCGATAAAGCTTTTCGGCTGTTTCTGAGCAAACGGTGGTGGCTCGATAGCAGCCTCAGGCTCGACATAATCGCTCGCAGAGTCCATCGGCTGCTGCGCTTCGGCATTCTCATCGGCGGCTGGCTGTTCTGCCAGTTCATCGGTAAACACCACCTCGTCTGTCAACTCGGCTTCGCTGTCTGCAGGCATTTCATCGCCGGGTACTTCATCGCTTGCCAGCTCATCGGTGGCTTCAACCATACCTTCGACGGCGTCCTCGGCCACTTCGGCGGCAACCTCAGCGGTTTCAATGGCTTCCTCCGCCAGTTCATCGACAGCAGTGTCCTCGGTTGCCAGTTCCTCTGTCGCGCTATCCTGTTGCAGACTTTGCTGCAGTTCCGCCAGCTGCGCGTCGTCCATATTAATGACGCTCTGGACTTTCTGCTCCAGATCACTCAGACGTGAGCGCAGGGTTTCCTTCTCAATGCGTTCCGATTCCAGCTGTTCACGGGCATAGGCCAGTTCCTGCTGCAGGCGTTCCAGCTCGTAGCCAGGTGCCTGTGCACTGCCGGCATGTTCGCTGCCCGCTTCTTCACTGGCTCCAACAATCGACAGCTGACCCGAAGCCGAATCTGCAGCGCTGCTGCTATCTGTGGCTGCGGGCTTTGCTTCCATCGCCGAAGCCGGTGTTGCACTGCTTGCCGCACGTGTGTATTCACGCCACAGTGCCGCATGTTCTCTGGCCTGGGACAGCGCCTGCTGGCGATTAATCTGTAAGGCTTCATCCCGATCCGGCACACGCAGGATATAACCGCGCTTTACGCCGTTTATGTTTTCCTGGATAAAGGCTTCAGGGTTCTTGCGCACCAGCGCCAGCATCATCTGCTCGACACTGACTGAGTCATCGGGGCGCATGCGACTGGCCATGCTCCACAGGGTGTCATTTTCCTTAACCCGGTATTTTTCCACTGAGTCGCGCGCAACGGCAGGGGCATAAGTACCTGAGGTCTGACGAGTCTGGGCCGGCGCCTGATAGCTCATGCTGCGACCGGAATCGGAACTGATAGTCGCGCCACCTGCGGCGGAAGCATCGGGGTAATATTGTTGAGTGGCCGACTGAGACGGGCTTTGCGTATCAGCCGGATCAATAAAAGGGTGGCCGCCCTCGGCAGGTGCACCTGTTGAAGCGCCGGTGTTATAGACCGGCGGGTCGAGTAACAGGGTATATTCACGCAGCAGGTTACCCTGCGGCCAGTCAATTTCCAGCAGGAAACTCAGGAAGGGCTCTCGCACCGCGGAGTTGGTAAACACCCTGATATAGGGGGCACCATTCCTGTCGACAACCTTGAATTTAAGCTGTTGCAGCAGATACGGTCGATCGATACCTGCACGGTTGAAGGCCTCGCGGCTGCCCAGCTGTACAATCAGCTGCTCTGCGTCTTCAGGGGATGCTGACAATATTTCTATTTCTGCATTAAGTTCCTGATTTAGCGCCGAATTTAGCTCTATTTCACCCAACCCCAATGGATAGCCGCGGGCTGGCAACAGGGCAGCCATCACGGCAAGGCTCAGTGTTAATTTGCGCACAAGTAATCCCCTCACTCGATCCTGTAAAAGTCTATTTTTATTACATCGTTATCTAAAAAACAGGTGGAGAATACACACCTTTCCTTTGAAATGCTAAGAATGAACTTTAGCATGCAGATGTAACTATAGATTATAAATAGTCTTTTATCAAAATCTCAGCAATTTGAACACTATTTAATGCAGCACCCTTTCTCACATTATCTGACACAACCCACAGATTCAGACCTTTCTCGTGTGAAATATCCTCGCGAATACGTCCCACCCAGGTTGCATCATGGCCTGCGCCTTCGGTCACTGCGGTTGGATAGCCACCGTCTTCACGGGTATCCAGCACGGTAACGCCGGGGGCTTTTTCCAGTAGTTCTCTGCATGCCTGTGCGCTCAGTTTGTCACGGGTTTCAATATGCACCGCTTCCGAGTGGCCATAAAAAACCGGCACACGCACGGCGGTCGGGTTTACCTGAATACTTTCATCTTCCATGATCTTGCGGGTTTCCCAGACCATTTTCATTTCTTCTTTTGTATAGCCGTTGTCCTGGAATACATCAATGTGCGGCAGCACATTAAATGCAATCTGCTTGGGATAAACGTGACTTTCCGCCGGTTTTCCATTGAGCAGGCGCGCAGTCTGGCCCGCCAGTTCTTCAATTGCTTCCTTGCCGGTGCCGGAAACCGCCTGGTAGGTGCAGACATTGATACGGGTGATACCCACCGCATCGTAAATCGGTTTCAGTGCCACCATCATCTGGATGGTTGAGCAGTTGGGGTTGGCGATAATGCCTTTAGTGGTGTAACCGGCAATGGCATGGGGATTCACTTCCGGCACCACCAGCGGGATGTCTTTATCGTAGCGGTATTCCGAGGTGTTATCGATCACCACACATCCGGCCGCTGCTGCTTTGGGCGCAAATTCGGCGGAGATAGAACCACCGGCCGAGAACAGGCCGATCTGTACTTTGGAAAAATCGAAGTCCGCCAGGTTTTCAACCGTAATCATGCGATCGCCGAATTCCACTTTTTTACCGGCTGAGCGTTCCGAGGCCAGTGCGTACACCTTGCCCACCGGAAACTTGCGTTCCGCCAGAATCGACAACATGGTTTCGCCTACCGCACCGGTGGCACCAACAACGGCTACATCATATGTTTTGCTCATAATCTTATCCTTTGTAATTCGTTTTTTCGTTCAGTTTACTGTGACAATTAGATTAACGATTTTCTGTTATCGCGGATTTATGCGGATCTGTACCCGGCGTAAACACAGCCGGTCTAAAGCGCAGCCAGCACCGCATCACCCATGGCTGCGGTACCCACTTCAGTGCAGCCGGCCGACATAATATCCGCGGTACGCAAGCCCTGATCCAGCACCTTACCCACTGCATCATCAATGCGTTGTGCAACCGCGGGATTATTCAGGCTGTAGCGCAGCATCATCGACACCGAGAGAATGGTCGCCAGTGGGTTGGCGATGCCCTTGCCGGCAATGTCCGGCGCCGAACCATGAATCGGCTCGTACATGCCGCGGCCATTGGCATCCAGCGAGGCCGATGGCAACATGCCAATCGAGCCGGTGAGCATGGCGGCTGCATCGGACAGCACATCACCGAACAGGTTGCTGGTCACCATCACATCGAATTGCTTGGGCCATTTCACCAGCTGCATGGCTGCGTTATCCACGTACATATGGCTGAGTTCAACTTCTGGGTAGTCTTTCGCCACCCGCTCCATCACTTCACGCCACAGCTCGGACACTTCCAGCACATTTGCCTTGTCCACCGAACACACACGCTTGTCACGCTTCATTGCGGTTTCAAAGGCCACGCGACCGATACGCTCGATTTCGCTTTCCTTGTAACCGGCGGTGTTATAGGCATAACGCTCACCGTCTTTTGTAGTAATCTCACGGGGCTGGCCAAAATAGATGCCACCGGTGAGTTCACGCACAATCATAATATCCAGGCCCGCTACAATCTCCGCTTTCAACGATGAGGCATTCGCCAGTTGTGGATATAAAATCGCCGGGCGCAGATTGGCAAACAGTTCTAACTCGGAGCGCAAACCCAGCAGGCCTTTTTCCGGGCGCTTATCCCGTGGCAGTGATTCATACTGCGGGCCGCCCACCGCCCCCAGCAAAATCGCATCGGATGCCCTGCACAGTTCCAGCGTCGCTGCGGGCAATGGCTCACCCGCCGCATCATAACCGGCACCGCCCACCGGTGCTTCAGTCAGTTCCACATCCAGCGCGCCATCGGCCTGCAGAAAATTAATCACCTTAACCGCTTCTGCAACGATTTCCTTGCCGATACCGTCGCCGGGCAGAATTGCTATTTTTTGTGTCATGTGTAAAACCCTAATTCAATCGTTCAATACTTAAACTTGCCGCGGTGCGGCTCGCAGCCCTTTACTCCGCTGCCGCCGGGAAAAGCCAGGGCGCGGACTGTTTGCGTTTTGCTTCATAGGCCCTGATTTCCTCGGCATGCTGCAGGGTCAGGTCAATATCATCCAGACCATTGAGCATGCAATGCTTTTTGAAGGCATCGATTTCAAACAGGTACTCATCACCGTCTTCGGTGATGACTTTCTGTGCATCCAGATCAATGGTGATTTCATAACCTTCTTTTGCTTCAACTTTTTTGAACAGGTCATTCACAATGGCGCTGTCCAGTTCTATGGGTAACAGACCATTTTTAAAGCTGTTGCTGAAGAAAATATCCGCAAAGCTGGGGGCAATCACCGCGCGAAAGCCAAAATCCACCAGTGCCCAGACCGCGTGTTCGCGGGATGAGCCGCAGCCGAAGTTTTTACGCGCCAGCAAAATCACCGCCCTGTTATAGGGCGACTGATTAAGAATAAAATCCGGATTGATGCGCCGCGTGCTGTTATCTATATCCGGCGCACCGGGATCCAGGTAACGCCAGTCATCAAAGGCATTGGGGCCAAAACCGGTACGTTTGATCGATTTTAGATACTGCTTGGGAATAATCGCATCGGTATCGACATTGGGTCGATCCATGGGCGCAACCACGCCACTCAGTTTAGTAAATTTTTCCATTGTGTTTCCTCGAAAGCGCTGAAACCTGTTTGATTAATGGTTGATACAAAGCCGTTAACAGGCCAGCCTAGAAATCTCTGACATCAACAAAGTGCCCGGCAATGGCAGCCGCTGTCGCCATCTCGGGACTCACCAGATGGGTTCGACCACCGGCGCCCTGGCGTCCTTCAAAATTACGGTTGGATGTGGACGCGCAACGCTCACCCGATTCCAGCCGGTCAGCATTCATCGCCAGGCACATGGAACAACCCGGCTCGCGCCACTCGAAACCTGCATCGATAAAAATTTTATCCAGCCCCGCTTCTTCGGCACGTTGTTTGACCAGCCCCGAGCCAGGCACCACCATCGCCAGTTTGACATTCTCCGCCACCTTGCGACCCTTGATCACACTGGCGGCCGCCTGCAGATCTTCCAGCCGCGAGTTGGTGCAGGAGCCGATAAACACCTTGTCGATCTTTACCTGGTTAATCGGTGTGCCCGGCGTCAGCCCCATGTACTGCAATGCCTTCTGCATGCCTTCCGACTTGACCCTGTCGACTTCCGCCGCCGGGTCGGGAATTTCTTCATCAATGCCGATCACCATTTCCGGTGAAGTACCCCAGGTAACCTGTGGTTTGATGTCTTCGGCGCGCAGGGTGATTTCATGGTCAAACTCCGCATCCTCGTCACTCTTCAGGTCAAACCAGGCGGCCACCGCCTGATCCCACAGATCACCTTTTGGCGCATAGGGACGTCCCGCCACATAGTCGATGGTGGTCTGGTCGACCGCCACCAGACCGACACGGGCGCCGGCTTCAATCGCCATATTACAGATGGTCATGCGGCCGTCCATGCTCAGGTCACGAATCGCCGAACCGGCAAACTCCATCGCATAACCGGTGCCGCCGGCGGTACCGATTTCACCGATCACCGCCAGTACGATGTCTTTGGCGGTGACACAGGCACCCAGTTCACCCTCCACATTCACCCGCATATTTTTCATGCGCCGCTGTAACAGGCACTGAGTGGCCAGCACATGCTCCACTTCCGAGGTGCCGATACCAAAGGCCATGGCACCGAAGGCACCGTGGGTTGCGGTGTGGGAATCGCCACACACCAGGGTCATACCGGGCAGGGTTGCCCCCTGCTCCGGACCGATCACATGCACGATGCCCTGGCGAATGTCATTCATATCAAACTGGGTGATACCGAATTCCCGGGTGTTGGCATCCAGGGTTTCCACCTGCAGGCGGGATACCAGATCGGCAATGCCTTTTTTGCGCTCCACCGCATCGGTGGGCACATTGTGATCCGGCACCGCCAGTGCAGTGTCACTGCGCCAGGGTTTGCGGTGCGCCAGGCGCAATCCTTCAAAGGCCTGGGGAGACGTCACTTCATGCACCAGGTGACGGTCGATATACAGCAGCGCGGTGCCATCGTCCTCGGTGCGCACCACGTGGGAATCAAATAATTTGTCGTACAGGGTTTTACCGGCCATTGCTTTACTCTCGGGATCTCGCCCTGCTGCCAGGGCTTAGGCTTACAATTTCATGAGCTTGAGTCTACTTGCGCACAAAACATAAAACAAATTCATCTTATTCATATAAACTATTCCATATTGGAATAGTAACCAGAGGAACCTGTCCAGTGGATATCCAGGCATTATCGGCCTTTGTTGCGGTGAGCGACAGTCAGTCATTCTCCCGTGCGGCAGAACAGCTGTTTATCACCCAGCCTGCGGTCAGCAAACGCATTTCGGCGCTGGAAAACCAGCTCAATACCCGGCTGTTTGACCGCATCGGCAAAACCGTGCAACTGACCGAAGCCGGTCGCGCCCTGCTGCCCAGCGCTCAACGTATTCTAGCCGAACTGGAGGAAAGCCGACGCGCCATCGGGAATTTAAACCGGCAGGTTGCTGGCACACTGAAGCTGGCCACCAGCCATCATATCGGCCTGCATCGCCTGCCACCCGTATTACGCGAGTTCACCACCCGTTACCCAGAGGTTGACCTGGATATCCGTTTTATGGACTCGGAAGAAGCCTGCAGCTCGGTGCTCAAGGGCGAGGTCGAACTGGCCATCGCCACCCTGCCGGAGCAGGACTGGCAGCACCTGATCAGCCAGACCATCTGGCATGATCCGCTGGATATCGTGATCAGCGCGCAACACCCCATGGCGAAGCAGCTCAATCTCAGTATCGACACATTACGCAGCCTGCCTGCCATTCTACCCGCCCGAAATACTTTTACCCGGGTTCTGCTGGAACAGGCGCTGGGACTGAATGAGCAGAACCTGAATATTGCCCTGGAAACCAACTACCTGGAAACCATCAAGATGATGGTGTCGATTGGCCTGGGCTGGAGTGTCCTGCCGGTATCGATGCTGTCCGCCGATATCAGTCGGCTGGATATTCAGGGGGTGGAATTTGAACGCCTGCTGGGCGTGGTCAGTCACCAGCACCGCACCCTGTCGAACGCCGCGCGCATAATGATGGAGCTGCTGGAAAAGCACCGGGGATGACGGTCGTTAGTCGTTAGTCGTTAGTCTGATAGGCCGCGCTGGACTTTGGACTAACGACTAACGACTACTAAACGCTATACTCGCGAGATGGAATTCTCATCGCAATTTTTACTCACCCTCGGCGGCATTCTTTTACTGGGCCTGTTCACCTCCACCATCGCCCGCCGCACCTTTCTGCCCCGTGTTTCGCTGTTGCTGATCTTCGGCATTTTGATCGGTGACCAGGTGCTGGATCTGATACCACCAATATTTGCCGATCACTTTAACCTGATTGCGGATATCACCCTGTTGATGGTGGGCTTCCTGCTGGGTGGCAAGCTCACCGCTGAGAACCTGCGGGGCTCTGCCCAGGAAGTGCTGTGGATTTCACTCACCGCGGCAATCGCCACGGCGGTTATCGTCAGTCTGGGACTGATGGCATTCAGTGTTTCCATACAGATCGCCATTGTGCTGGGTTGCATTGCCGCCGCAACCGCACCCACGGCGATTTTTGACGTTATCAATGAATCCACCTACAAGGGCAAGTTCAGTAAACTACTGCTGTCGATTGTGGCGATCGATGATGTCTGGGCACTGCTGCTGTTTGCTATCGGCATCTCGGTGGTGAAAAGTATGAATGGCGGCTTTGCTGCAGACACAGCTGATGCCGGATTTTTACTGCATGCCCTGCGTGAAATCGGCGGCGCGGTGCTGCTTGGCATTGTCATCGGGGTTCCCGCCGCCTACCTGAGTGGCCGGGTTAAAAAGGGTGAACCCATATTGAGCGAGGCACTGGGTATCGTCTTTATCTGTGGCGGGCTGGCGATCTGGCTGGAGGTGTCGTTTCTGATTTCCGCCATGGTGGTGGGGGCAGTGATTGCCAACACTGCCCGGCATCACAAATACCCGTTTCATGCCATTGAGGGCATAGAATCGGCCTTTATGGTGGTGTTCTTTGTGCTCGCCGGGGCATCACTCAACCTGGCATCACTCTATGAGCTGGGCTTTATTGGTGCGGTGTATATTCTCTGCCGCAGCCTGGGCAAGGTCGCCGGGGCAAGGCTGGGTGGTGAATTCAGCTGTGCCAGCAGCAAAACAAAAAACTGGACGGGCATTGCGCTGCTACCCCAGGCTGGTGTGCCTGTGGGCATGGCCCTGGTGGCTGCAAACCAGTTTCCGGAATACCGCCAGGTGCTGTTATCGGTAATTATCAGTTCGACCATTTTCTTCGATATTATTGGCCCGGTGCTGACACGCCTGGCGATTGAGCGGGTTGATAACAACGACTCATCCAGCCTGCACGATCAGAGATAAAAACCGAAGCGGATCACTCTGCCGGTGGCGCCACCCGTAACACTTCTTCAACTGTAGTCAGCCCTGCAGCCACTTTCTGTGCACCGCTCAGGCGCAGGGGGCGCATACCTTCCTTGATCGCGGCCTTTCTCAGTTCCGCCATATCCACATTGTTCGTCACCCGGGCTTTGACATCGGGACTGAAGACAAACATTTCATAAATCCCCATGCGCCCCATGTAACCGGTGTTACGGCATTCCAGGCAACCCACCGGTTTGCAGACCTGCTCAGGTTTTGCCGCACTCCAGGGTTTAACCAGCGCTTTCCAGGTGGCTTCATCCAGTTCTGTCGGCTGCTTGCAGTGCGGACACAGGGTGCGCACCAGGCGCTGTGCCAGCACTCCCAGCACGGTGGACTGGATCAGGTAGGCCGGCACACCGATTTCCATTAAACGGGTAATCGCCGAGGGCGCATCATTGGTGTGCAAGGTGGAGACCACCAGGTGACCGGTGAGTGCGGCCTGTATGGCAATGTCGGCGGTCTCCCGGTCGCGGATCTCGCCGATCATAATAATGTCCGGGTCCTGACGTAACAGGGTTTTGACCCCGCTGGAAAAATCCACACCGATATTCGACTGCACCTGCATCTGGTTAAATGCCGGCTCCACCAGTTCAATCGGGTCTTCGACGGTGCAGACATTCACCTCCGGCCTGGCCAGCTGTTTAAGACTGGTATACAGGGTGGTGGTTTTACCTGAGCCGGTGGGGCCGGTGACCAGGATAATGCCATTGGGTTTACTGATCATGGACTGCCAGCGTTCGTCATCGGACTGACTGAAGCCCAGCTCCTTGAAATTTCGCACCAGCACTTCCGGGTCAAAAATACGCATCACCAGTTTTTCACCAAAGGCGGTGGGCATGGTGGATAGACGCAGTTCGATTTCTGTACCATCCGGGGTGCGGGTTTTTAAGCGCCCATCCTGGGGGCGACGTTTTTCCGCCACATCCATACGGCCGAGAATTTTAATGCGGCTGGCCACCGCCGCCATTACCGCGCTCGGCACCTGGTACACCTGGTGCATCACACCATCGATACGAAAACGCACATTACCCATCTCCCGACGGGGTTCCAGGTGAATATCACTGGCGCGCTGCTCGAAGGCATACTGCAATAACCAGTCGACGATATTGATAACATGCTGGTCATTTGCATCCAGTTTGCCGGCGCGCCCCAGCTCCATCAGACTTTCAAGATTGGCCAGTTTACCCGGTGCCTGCTGGGATTCAGAGGCGGCACGACTTACCGATTTGGCAACAGTATAAAACTCCAGCAGGTAACGGGATATTTCATCCGGGTTGGCAATCACCCGAACAAATTTCTTATGGCTGTTTATGCGCGAGAGCTCATGCTCCCACTCGCTGATAAAGGGCTCGGTAGTAGCCACCGTGATGGACTGAGCGTCGACCGAAACCGGTAAAATATTAAAACGGGATGCATAGGCATAGGACATCACCTCGGTGACTTTGGTGACATCTATATTCAGTGGATCAATGCGTAAATAGGGTAATTCAACGCGCTGTGCCAGCCATGAAGTAAGGAATTCAAGATCCAGCAAACGGTGTGTATCCTGCTGGTTGACCCACTGGCGCTCAGCAATCACCAGCAGCGCATTGCGATTTTTATATTCCGCCGCAACCGCCAGCATGCGCAACATCCTGGCATTTTCTGCTGTCACCAGACCATCGGCTTCCAGCCAGTCGAGCACTTCCTGTATATCGAGCTTTTTTTCGGTCTGATAGATAACTGCATTCATTGGCATGATCTACTGTGCATTAATAATTAAACAAGATTGAGAATGCCCGCTGACTTCAACCGATAAACCAGTGTGCCCGGCAGACATTTTTATGAGTATAGTGGATTAAAGCCTGATGCGGAAAATCACTCAGGTCACTTCAAAGCCGTCGAAGTTCATCGCCTGCTGCCAGTCCGACACGGTAACCTGCTCGACCTTTGCCATGGGCGGCCCCTGATGCAGCCATTGCTCCAGCTCGATCAGTGCCGGTTCCGCACCACAGGCAACCAGCTCGACATCACCATTATCGCAGTTACGCACCCAGCCTTTCAGCCCCAGTTGATGCGCCTGATCACGGGTACTGACACGAAAAAACACGCCCTGCACCAGCCCCTCAATCATGTAGTGACGACAGGCCATACGCTAGATCCTGATTTTCAGTGCACTACCAATAAGCAGCGGTCTGGTATAATCAAAAACCACTCGCAGTTGATGCTGCCCCTGCTCATTTCCCTGCATGCTAATTGACTGCACACGGCCGCGCAGTGTTTCACCCGCTATAATGACTTCAACCGACTGCCCCACTGCATACTGCATCGCGCTCTGAATATCCACATAGGCCAGCGCACTGGCTTTTGTTGCAGAAGCCAGATGCATTACCGCAGCGGATTTATTTTCTTCCGACACCACCAGCCCGGGATAGATATTACTGGCCACAACATAGGAGGCTTCACGGGCTTTCAACTCCGCCTGCTCTGCCTGCCATTGCTGCAACTCACACTCTGCCTGCGCCATTTCACGTTCTGCTACCAGGGTTTTATATATCACTTCCACTTTTTGCAGCTCGATTTCTGACAGGACGGTTCGCTCATACAGCTCTTCCGCCTGATCCAGTTCAATTTTGGCGTCAAAAATAGCCGGTTCAATCTTATTAATCGCTGCCTTGCATTTCTTCACTGCAGAATCAAACGGACGTTTATCAAGCCTTGCCAGCAGCGCACCCGACTCAAGCTTTTCACCCGGCGCAACCAGCACATCATCAACCCGCCCGTTCACGGAAAAACTGTAATACTCTTCACCCGCCCAGTGCAGGGTGGCGTCAAGTTCACTGGCGAATGCGGAGGCCGTCAGTAACAGAAAAGCCAATACGCCGGAGAATGTCAGTTTTATCATTGTTTTACTCATTGCGATCACCAAACACCAGGTCCGTCTCGCCCATTAACAGTTGTAACTGCATCCAGGCCAGCACCAGTTCAAATTCATTTTTTGCCCGCTTGTACTGCACTTCCGAAATGGCAACCATTGAATCGCCCAGATCGGTTTTCACTTCCATTTCGTAAAGTGCGCGGCTTTTATCCAGTGATAATTCACGAAACGCCTGCGTGCTTAACAGTTGTTGATAACGTTTTTGCAGCACATCAATCCGCTGCCATAGCTGCAACGCCTGCTGGCGCATCTGAATTTTTGTATTCAGGGTTTCTGCCCGCTGTTTCATCCAGGCGGACCTGGCCCGCGCTACAGAGGATTTTATACTGCGGTTCTCGTACAGTGGTATCACAAGATTCAGACTGGCACGCACATCATCACTGGTTTTTTCACGGGCATACTCCGACACCGCAAGTTCTGCATTTAAACGCGGCCGCATCTGCCGATCTTCCGCCTCCAGCCGTTGTTGTGCAGCCTGGAGTTTTGTTTCTGCCAGTTTTATAAATGGATTATTCTGCTCCACCTTTTCCAGCACATCCGCGTATTCCGGCAAGGCCTGGTTAACAAATGACAAAGCCGGACGCTGCAAATTGGTGGGCAGCTGTTTAGGGCGATTTAATGTTTCTGCCAGTAAGGCACGGCTTTGTCGTTGCTGGGACTGGCTGATGTTTCGCGCATGCAATGTTTCCAGGTAGGCAGTTTCCGCAGCCATTAAATCAAGATCGGATATCTGGTTCAGGGCGTGACGATCCTGCGCCGAGTCATAGGACACATAGGCAATGGCCAGGGCTTCGTTGTCCCATACGTATTTCAGGTCCGCCAGCATGATTTCAAAAAACTCCCTGGCAATACTGAGTTTTCGCTGCGCCACAATATATGGCAGATAGGCCTGCCAGGCCTCCTGCTCCAGACTGGCGGCTTCGATTTTTTGCTGGCTACCGCCAAAGTCATAAATCGGTTTACTCAAGCGCAGTGTCGCACTGCTGTCATTGGATGACTGATCGTAGGTGATGGCTGAAGGCTCGATATACGCCGCTTCAAGTTCAAGTTGCGCGCGAAAACCCAGTGCAGATTCGGCCCGCTGTAATTCGGAGCGGGAGAACTCAATACTGGATTGCGCATCAATCAGCGCATAGGAATCAGCATCATCCGCAAACTGCATGGCCTGCTCAAGTGTCAACGGATCGGGCAAAGGCTGTGCCGCAGAGGCCACTGCAACCGACAGCTGAACAATACCGCCAATAACAAACAGGGAAAAGCGGCACATCATTGCGATTTACGCATCTCCCGCTTGAAACGCGTAAAGCTGGTTTGTTTGTAATGATCGTCCACCACATACTCACCCAGCAGTAAAAACTCTTCCTTGCTGGAAGTCGCACCGGTATAGCGGGTCATACGCTGACCGTTCAGATCAAAAAAGGCGATCACCGGTGTCGCTCTTACCCGGTGCTGTTTAAATGCAAAGTCTTTCTGCGTGGTGACATTGCCATCAAAGTCGGTCATTTCGATATCACCCTCGATATCGACCTGAAAGATTTTAAAGTGTTTTTTGAAATACTCGATAACATCCGGCTGATTAAGCACGGTACTTTTCATACGATGGCAGAACGGACACTCGTCCATTTCAAAAAAGATAAGAATACCCTTTTTGCCTTCCTCTTCTGCCAGCTCAAGCTCTTCCGTAAAATCACCGAAGGTGGTATCAAAAAATGGCGTATCTGCTGCTGTACTGGTAGAAGCAAAACCGAGGAAAAATAAAAATAATAAAATGCGCGAGAGTTTAAACATGGTACTGATTGCTCTTATGTTTTTGCCTGGAAGGCAGTATAACGCTGATTTTTGTACTGCGGAACAGAGTCCATGAATTTAATAATGGTTTTTATACTGACGTAAATTCAGCACAATAGTTCAGTGAAAAGCTCGACAGGCTCATCAACCCGCCAGGGCAGGCCCGCAGCACTGGACGCTGGCATATATACCAAACATAAAAAAGGCCCGCAAAGCGGGCCTTTTTTTAAACAAAACGCTGAATAGCGATTATTGTGCCAGGTAGCTCTCATCTGAGGCTTCTACCGTACCCACAGACCATGCACCACGGGTTTTGGCATGTTCAACTGCCGCATCAACGTCTGCACCTGAGGCATTACGGTCAATGGCAAATACCTGGCCAGGGAAGATCAGGTCTGCATCATTGATTTTGTCACGGTTGGCTTTATAGATCAGTGGCCACTGGTATGGGTTAGCATACACTTCACTCTTGCCAGAGATGTTCCACAGATTATCACCACGGATTACCTGGTAGGAATCACTACCGCCCATTGCGCCACCCGCAGATGCACTACCGGCGGACAGTGTGCCGTTTTCAAGCAGGCGCGCTTCTTCAGATTTTGCCTGGGCCATAGCATTTTCAGCCTGACGACGTGCCTCATCAGCCAGCTCAGTCGCCTTGGCTTCATCACCCGCTGACAGTGCGGCTTCAGCCGCTTCAATCATCTTACCTGTATCGCGCCATGCAACACCCATTGACTGGGCCTCTGCATTCGCTGATTTAGCATCGGCAATTGCTTGCTCTGCTGAGCTGCCCGCGCCCATTCCACCATCTGAACCGGTCGCGCAACCTGCCACCAGGCCGAGTACCAGCATTAGGATAAAAAACGGCTTGCTTAGGTGATTAAATTTCATGTTAATCGTCTCCGATGCATTTAAGTATTGTTTGAATTAAGTGAAAACTAGCAACGGCGCCCCCCTGTGTCAAGCAAATAACCTGATTAGGGGAGTTTTATATTCAGCATGTGAGCTACGTCAGCTTTGCCAAGTCACCTGTAAATACGCTATTCTCTGCCCCCCGTAAATACCGATTTTCCGCAGAGGTAGCCCGATGTCTGACTCGATTAAAATTTACCACAATCCGCGCTGTTCAAAATCACGCCTCACCCTGCAACTGCTGCATGAGCGTGATCTGGATGCCGAAGTTATCGAGTACCTGAAAACGCCACCCAGCAAACAGCAGCTGCGGGACATTCTGCAAATGCTGGAAATGTCACCCAGGCAACTGATGCGTACCCATGAAGCAGAGTATAAGGACAACCAGCTGGATGACGAGTCGCTTACCGATGAGCAGCTGATCGACGCGATGATCAAATACCCCAAACTGATTGAGCGCCCGATTGTGGTATGCAATGACAGGGCGGCAATTGGTCGCCCTCCCGAAACCATACTTGAGATTGTCTAGCCATGTCCGAGGTATTAGTTCTGTACTACAGCCAGAGCGGCTCCACTGCCGAAATGGCGCGCACCATCGCCCGTGGCATAGAAGAAGTAGACGGCATGCAGGCGCGTTTACGCACCGTGCCCGCCGTATCCAGCGTCTGTGAGGCCAGTGCACCGCTGGTACCTGAAAGCGGCGCGCCCTACGCCGAGCTACAGGACCTGCAGGAATGCAGCGGCCTGATCATGGGCAGCCCCACCCACTTCGGCAATATGGCCGCCTCGCTTAAACATTTTATCGATGGTACTGGCAGCCTGTGGATGTCCGGTGCGATGATTGACAAGCCAGCTGCAGTATTTACCTCCACCGCCAGCATGCACGGGGGCCAGGAATCCACCCTGCTGAGCATGCTGCTGCCGCTGATGCACCATGGCATGGTTGTTATGGGCCTGCCCTACAGTGAAGCTGCGCTGCATAAAACCATTACCGGCGGCACCCCCTATGGTGCCAGTCGCCTCAATAGCGGCAACGCCCCGCTGGATGATGACGAAAAAGACCTGTGTCTGGCCCTGGGCAGACGAGTGGCAGAAGCCGCGAAAAAACTGCAGGGCGCCTGAGCCTTAAATAACCTGAGCTAAATAAATACCCGTATCAATTGACAGACTAACCAGTCGAGCCGCCTCTATGAATAGTATTCAACTTTCCAGAACCCTGACCCTGATCGGCTACTTTGGCCTGCTCGGCTTTATTCCATTATGGTATCTGGTGATTCAGCCCATTGATGCCAAATTTGTCTCTATGACCCTGCTGATCCAGGCCGGCCCCCTGCTGTTTCCCCTGCGCGGCATTCTGCACGGCCGGGTCTACACCCATGCCTGGGCCATGTACCTGGCACTGTTCTACTTTATTATCGGTATCTGGTATGCGGGAGACAGCAGCACCCGCCTGTTCGGCGTTATCTTCAGCCTGCTCAGTGTGCTGTTTTTTGTCGGCGCCATGCTCTACACCCGTTTCCAGGGCAAGGCGGAAAATGCACTGCGTGAGGCCGCAGAGAATGCCCGTCAGGACAACCAGGGCACTGCTGAATAATTAACGGACTTACCCGGGCTTGATCTGCATCAGCATTTTCACCCACTGTGCCGCTATGCTAATGTATAGACAGATATCTAGCGGAGCACTTCCATGTACAGCCTTAACGAACTTAAACGACAAAACCAGGAAATCAGCGATCTGATCGAGGTACTGAGCCTGCTGCTGAATCAGCCACAGATGATGCAGAATCCGCTGGTGTGCGAGCTGGTTGGTCGCTTCAATGAGAAAGTGTGGATGCACCTGGTATTTGAAGACGACGCGCTTTATGCGGAGCTGGCAAAGCACCACAACCCGCAAATCAACGCACTGGCGCAGGAATTCCACAACAGTAGCCGTGAGATAAAAAAGCAGTTTTCGCAATACATGAAGCTGTGGTGCCAGGCCTCAGGTACCGACCATTACCAGCAGGCATTCTGCGAACAGACACCGGCCATGCTGGAAAAAATCAGGCAACGCATTGCCTTTGAATCCGAGCATATGTTCCCATTAGTAGAAGCCCGCAGCGCCGCGTGAGTTCGGCTACTAGCGGATCGACAGTTGAACCGATGACTGGCATGGGCACATTGCAACCTGTGTGAACGTCCACTGTCTATTGCACAGAGAACATACAGCCAATAAAGTAAATAAAATGTTATCAGATGCCTTTCAAGCAGCAATTAAATTCTGCCTCGGCATCGGCCTGCTCGTGGCCAGCAGTCTGTGCAATGGCGCTGACCTGGCCAGAGAAATCCGCATGAAACAACAGGTAGCGGATTACATTATGCAGGGCGATGCCGTGATGCTGCATGATGGCGCTGCCGAGCACGATTTTCTCAGCATCTACACCGAAGCCGAAACCGATGCCCCTAAGGGTGCGGTGATTATTATGCATGGCCGCGGTTACCACCCCAACTGGCCCGAGCTGGTCTACCCATTACGCACCGGCCTGCCTGAACATGGCTGGCACACCCTCTCAATCCAGATGCCGGTGCTGGCCACCACGGCCAGCTTTTACGATTATATGGACATAGTTGAAGAGGCCCACCCGCGCATCAGTGCCGCGATTGCGTTCCTGCAGGAACAGGGCATTGAATCAATTATCCTGCTCGCACACAGTTGCAGTGTGCATATGGCTGTCGACTGGCTACACCAGCACCCGGATAGCGGCGCCAGTGGCTTTATCGGTATCGGCATGGGCTCCACCGACAAGGGCCAGCCGATGCGCCAGCCATTTCCATTGCAGGATATAAAAATCCCCGTACTGGATATTCGCGGTGAATACGATTACCCCGCGGTCAAGCGCAATGCCCCCAGGCGCTGGGAAAATATTCAACAGGCCGGTAATCCACTGTCGGAACAGCGCGTGGTAAAGGATGCGCAACATTACTTCACCGATCACAGCGATGCGCTTCTAGGCGAAGTGACGAACTGGCTGGATAAGGTGCATGCTGCACAAACGGATAAAGCTGACTAAGCCCATGTGGATCGGGTGTGTAGCGCAGTCTGTGTAAAGGTATCGGCCTATGCGTTCCCACGCGGGAGCATGGGAACGAGCAATAAAGCTTTGATCGCGTTTATTTGCGGCTTTCGCGTTCATTCGCGTTTTCTTTTTTGAAATAAAGCATCGTGCATTCGCTCGTTCAAAGTGCTCCTGCACTTTAGTGCGTTTTCTTTTTAGAGTTCGGTGTCATTGGCGTTTTCTTCTTTCCGATCCAGCACCGACTTCACAAAGGGAATGGTCAGGCGACGGTGCTGCTGCAGCTGTGCCTTATCCAGCGCATCCAGCATTTCAAACAGATCGGCCATATCGCGATTGTAGTTATTCAATAAATAGGCGGCGACATTATCCGCCAGTTCAAACCCTCTGGCCTCTGCCCGTTGCTGCAGTGCCTGACTCTTTTCCGTGTCATTGAGTGGCAGCAACTTAAACACCGCACCCCATTGCAGACGCGAACTTAAATCTTTCAATGCAATGGGAAGCTCGCCGGGTGGCTGATTGGCGCTGAAAACAAGCTGGCGCTGGTTTTCACGCATGCGATTGATCAGGTCGAACAGCGCTTCCTGCCAGTGCGCTTTATCCTGCAACAGTTGCAGATCATCAATGCAACACACATCCATCGCCTCCTGCCCCTGAAACACCTCGGGGGAGTAATCGATCAGCTGCTGCAATGGCAAATAGCTGACGCGCTTTCCCTGCTGTGTGAGCTGCTGGCACAGCGCCTGCATGAGATGGCTTTTACCGGTATTGTGCTCACCCCACAGATACACCTGCAGTTCAGCCTGCAGCTGCGGGCTCTGCAGCCAGTCGATCAGCAACTGGTTGGCGCCACTCACCAGGTTATTAAAGGTAAAACTGTCCTTTAGCTGTAGATCAAGGGTGAGTTGGGTGTACATAAATTATGAAAACTGTAATCAATAATGGAATCAACGACTCAGGACGGGTCATTAAACATGGCGCTGGATTTATATTCATCATGGGCATGACGCAGCAGCACCGCCAGCACCGCAGCCACCGGCAATGCCAGCAATACACCGACAAAACCGAACAGCTGGCCACCGGCCAGCACCGCAAAAATCACCGCCACAGGATGCAGGCCAATCCTGTCTCCCACCAGCAACGGCGTAAGCAACATGCCTTCCAGTGCCTGGCCAACCGCAAACACCAGCAGCACCGGCAGTAACATAAATACGTCCTGTGTCTGCAGCAGCACCGCAATACCCGCCGCCATAATGCCCACGATAAAACCCAGATAGGGAACAAAACTCACCAGCCCGGCGAGCATGCCAATCAGCAGCGCCAGCTCAAGCCCGACCAGCCACAGTCCCGTGGCATACACCACACCAAGACACAGCATCACCATCATCTGCCCGCGCAGGAATGCAGCCAGCACCTCGTCGGACTCACGCACCAGTTTGGCAATCACCGGCTGGGTTTTCCTGGGTAATAACTCATCCACCCGTTGCACCAGGTAGTCCCAGTCGCGCAGCAGATAAAAAGTCACCACCGGGATTAACACCAGGTTAGCCAGAAACGCCATCAATGCGAGGCCCGATGCCGCCACCGATTGCGCCAGTTGCGACACCAGCCCGCCCGCCTGCTGATAATGGGTGCTAAACAGTTTTTTAATCAGCTGCAAGTCAACCAGCTCAGTGTCCACACCCAGCTTTTCACTGAGCAGGGGCACGACATTTTTCTGCACCCCATCCAGGTACTCCGGCATTTTGCCGATCAGATAGGCCAGCTGCTGGGTCAGCATGGGGAACACCAGCAGCACAAACACCGTCAGCACCAGGAAAATCACCAGGAACACGATGCTCACCGCTAGCGTACGCGACATCTTTTTTTCCAGCTGATCGGCCAGCGGGTCACCCAGGTACGCCAGTAATGCGGCGGCAAAAAACGGCGTGAGAATCGGCGCTAACAGATACAGCAGAAAGCCGCCTCCTGCCACCGTCAGTGCCACCAGCAGGGTCCATATCCATTTATCTGAATCGGTGTACGTCATGATATAAACATCCAGTGTGTCTGCGGGCTAGCGTCCCAGCCGATAAGCCAGGATGCGCGTCGGTATGGTCTGCAAAACGCTGCCGCTGTCCGGCTGGTTTTCAAGCTGCAATTCGGGCTGCGGGCCGCTATGGGGCGTTAACACCCTGCCCAGTGCGATCGCCCGTTTCAGATCCTCTTCATTACCGCTGAGCTCGACATGAAAATCCACCTGCCCCGGTTGTACCTCACTGGCATACACCTGTTTAACCGGCGGCAGCGAAGCCAGGTAGCTGGCCGCCCTGGCGTAGTCCTCTACGCTGTCCAGCTGGTGAATTCGCAGCAGTAACTGGGCGCTGTCAAAACTGCCGGAGAAGACTGCGTAGCGACTGGCAATATGATCTGTGGCCACGCCAATGCCACTGCCGGTAACAAGATCCAGCGCCGGCGCATTCACCTGCCAGCTCTGCATTTCGCCATCCTGCAGCAGCGACCAGTCTACCTGCCAGCTGCCCTGCAGCCATTGCATGCGCCCCAGCAGTATTGCGTCCGCATTGTAACGTTTGCTGGCCTGTTTAATCGGCTCCCAGAACTGTCCCCACAGGTCGCTGTATTCAAGCAGCGCGCGATCATCCTGGTCATACTCTGGCCAGACCAGCGGCAGGCCTCGCGCCTGTGCTGCTTCTTCCAGCGCATCCTTGATCAACGACCGATCACCCTGCCTGAGCAGGTAACGATTAGCACCATCTTTTACCACCAGCCAGAGCAATACATCCGGACGCTGTTCGCCCCATTGCGGCAAAGCATTCTCCGCCAGCAGCCGCTTCAGTTTGCTGGCATCGAACTGCATCCACAATTTAAAGGCGGGGGCTGGCGCATCGGCGTGCTTTTGCAGGTAGTCGCTGACTTCCTGCTCACTCATCGCGTGGTAACGGTACTGTTGAATCAGGCTACCCGCCTGGGACAGATCCAGCTGGGTGGGCGCCAGCCCGCTGCCAGAGACGCGCATCGACACCTCGATCAGGCCCTGCTCAAAAGCGGCCTTGCGCGCATCCGCCTCCTGGCTAACCACCGGCAGGCTGACTTCATACATGTGTTTAATTTCGGCTGCCTGCAGTTTTACACTCAGGGCCAGAAGCAGAATTATGCTGAAAAAAAGCGTTTTGCAGTTCATTTTCATTCGTGGAGGTGGCTCGGACGATGTACAATACCACATCTTTTAATGGTGATGCTTATCAGGTTCGCAATGTCTCAAACTGACTCAAACAAATCCACACAACAATCACTCAGCTACCGCGATGCCGGTGTTGATATTGATGCCGGCAGCCAGCTGGTTGAACAGATTAAACCCCATGTTGCGCGCACCATGCGCCCCGAAGTCATGGGTGGCCTGGGTGGGTTTGGCGCCCTGTTTGAAGTACCCCTGGATCGGTATAAAAAACCGGTACTGGTCTCCGGCACCGACGGCGTGGGCACCAAGCTGAAACTGGCGCTGCAGATGAACAAGCATGACACTATCGGCATCGACCTGGTAGCCATGTGCGTCAACGACATCCTGGTTCTGGGTGCAGAACCCCTCTACTTCCTCGACTACTATGCCACCGGCAAGCTCGATAATACGGTGGCCGCCGATGTGATCAAGGGCATTGCCGAAGGCTGTCACCAGGCAGGCGCAGCCCTCACCGGTGGCGAAACCGCGGAAATGCCCGGCATGTACGGCGAAGGTGATTACGACCTGGCCGGCTTCTGTGTCGGCATTGTGGAAAAAGACCAGATTATCGACAGCAGCAAGGTCGCCGCCGGTGATGTGCTGATTGGCATCGCCTCCTCCGGCCCCCACTCCAATGGCTACTCACTGATCCGCAAGGTACTGGAAGTCAGCCAGGCCGATCTCGCCCAGCCCTGCGGCGAGCAGACTCTGGGTGAGGCACTGCTGGCACCGACCCGTATTTATGTAAAAAGTATTCACGCCCTGCTGGAACAGGTGGATGTGCATGCCATGTCACATATCACCGGCGGTGGCCTGCTGGAAAACCTGCCACGGGTGATGCCACAGAACACCCGCGCACGCATTGCTGCGGATAGCTGGCAGATGCCGGAGGTGTTCAAATGGCTGCAGCAGCAGGGCAATATTGCATCACAGGAAATGTACCGCACCTTTAACTGCGGCATCGGCATGGTGGTTGTGGTTAACGCGGAAGATGCGGATACCGCCATCGACACCCTCAACCGCGCCGGTGAGCAGGCCTTCCGCCTGGGCGAGATCACCAGCTCCAATGGCGCTGCGGATGTGGTAGTTGAATAACGGCCCCGCGGTTTGATAGCGACGCCAGACCACCACGGTTCCATGCAGACATCCCCTTTAGACATAGTTGTGCTGATTTCCGGCAGCGGCAGCAATTTGCAGGCGATTATCGATGCCATCGCCGCAGGCCGCCTGCATGCGCGCATCTGTGCGGTGATCAGCAATCGCCCTGACGTCAGGGGGCTTGAGCGTGCCAGTGCAGCGGGCATTCCCGCCTGTACTCTGGATCACACCGAGTTTGCCAGTCGTGAGGACTTCGACCAGCAACTGATGCAGCTGATTGACCAGCACCAGCCACAGCTGGTGGTGCTGGCGGGTTTTATGCGCATACTGAGTGATGACTTTGTTAACCACTACCAGGGGCGCATGCTAAATATTCACCCTTCGTTGCTGCCGGAATTTCGTGGCCTCAACACCCATCAACGGGCACTGCAGGCAGGGGTTGCACAGCACGGGGTGAGCATTCATTATGTCAGCAATGAACTCGATGGCGGACCGCTCGTCTTACAGGCAGTGATTGATGTCAGGCCGCAGGACACGGTGGACTCATTACAGCAACGCATTCACCAGCTTGAGCATGTAATTTACCCGATGGTGATTCAATGGGTCGCTGAAGACCGCCTCAAGGTGGTGGAACAGCAGGTCTATCTCGACAATAACCCACTGACAGGCCCGGCAAAATGGATCGACAACCAGCTCTTTCTGTAAAGTTTATATCGCCAGTCATGCGCACACTGCTACTGCTTTGCCTGTGCGTCACTGGCTCTGCACATGCAGGCACCATAACTGACTTACCGGCACTGCACCAGGCTGTGTACAGTGTGAAAAAATTCGGCACCTCCCTGGGTGAAATGACCAACGAATTTAGCCGTGAACAGAACCAGCTGCATTACACCTCCAGCGCCAGGGCCTCCGGCATAGCTGCACTGTTTATAAGCGGCGAGATAACAGAACACAGCATACTCAGACAAACAGAAAACGGCGTCCTGCAGCAGCTCCACTATACGCTGGACAATCCGCAGAAAAAGCGTAAAAACGAAAGCATCTCGTTTAACTGGGCGGCATCAGGTGAAGCACAGATCAGCGCCAGTTACAGAAATAAAGACGAGATTATCCGCAGCACCTCGGCCACCTATTCACGCCAGCTACTGCCGCTGTTAATGAGCCGCGATCTGTTGCAGAACAAGCAGCGCAAGAGCAACCAGTTTCAGGTTATTGAAAAGGCCAAACTGGAGCACTACCACTATCGATTATTAGGCAAGGAAACGCTTCGCTACAAGGGCGAAACCCTGAACACCCTGAAATTCAGAGTCGACAAGCAGAACAGCGACAGCTATTCCCTTGTCTGGCTGACAGAAAGCACCGATTATCTGCCACTGAAAATTGATCAGTACAAAGGCGATGACCTGCAGGCCAGCCTGCTACTAAAACACTATACACAAACACAATAGACAATCACCATGACCGAACATTACGACGAAGATGGCAACCTGATCAGTAAAACCCAGCGCAAGAGAGAATGCGACGAGATGCAGGCACTGGGTGAGAAAATGATTACACTGGGTAAGGATGAGCTGGCACAAATTCATATGGAAGACGAACTGCGCCATGCCATAGAAGAAGCGCAGCGCATGAAATCCAATGGCGCACTGAAACGCCAGCGCCAGTTTATTGGCAAGCTGATTCGCAATATGGACGCGGAATCACTGCAAACCCAGCTGGATAAAATTCTACACAGACACGACCTGCACAATGCGGAATTCAAGCGCATGGAAAAATGGCGCGAGAGCATGATAGAGGACGGCGATGAGGGACTGAATGCCTTTATGCAACACTATCCGCAGGCGGACCGTCAGTATTTGCGCCAGCTGATTCGCAATGTTGCCAGGGAACAGAAAAATAACAAACCGCCGGTTTCCTACCGCAGCATTTTCAAATACATTCGGGAAGTGGCCGAACTGGCGGATAATAACGACCAGAACGGTCTATACTCGTAAACATTTGCACACTGGCATCGAGAGGGTTTATGGACTTTTCCAGTATCAATAACTATTACGAGCACCTGGTGACGGATTATATTCATCGTGAAGTGGTTTCCAATATGCCGGAGCAGCCAGAAGATTTCTTTCTCGATGTCGCCTGCTACGCCCTCAGCAAACTGCCCGCGCGTTATATGCGCCATGAAATTGATATGGCGTTTTATATGGAAAGCGAAGAGCGATTACGCATGGTAGACGAAGTCAAAGCCGCGGTTGATAATGCCGTTGAATATATCAAGCTCAATTTCAATAAAAATCACCGTTACGAATAAGCTATAGCAGTCCGCAAATGAACGCTAATAAACGCAAATAGGCGCAATTAAAACCCTGAACAGGCTGAGTTGGCTGGAGTATCGCAGAGACCCCAACACCTTTATTATTTATGATGTTTGTTGTGCGCTTTACTATCCAGTAAGAACTCTGATCATACCCTCCATATAATTTGCGTTTATTTGCGTTCATTTGCGTTTTCTTTTTAAAAATCAGCAACCAGCATCCTTTCGCCCATAAAAAAAGCCATAAGGCGTGAGCATTATGGCTTTGTTGTTACATCACAGGGTGATGTGCTGTTACTGGCTAAGCCACCTCGGCAGAGGCTGCCCCGCGCTTGAAGCTCAGCGCTTCTCCGTCCACATCCACTTCAATTACATCGCCGGGCATAAAGTCACCCTGCAGTAATTGTTGTGCCAGCGGATTTTCCAGGCTTTGCTGAATCGCCCGCTTCAATGGACGTGCACCGTATACCGGATCGAAGCCGGCTTCACCCAGTTTATCCAGTGCGGCTTCGCTGAGTTGCAGGTCCATGTCCTTATCCTGCAGGCGCTTGCGCAGGTAGTCGATCTGGATCGCGGTAATCGAGCGAATCTGCTTACGATCCAGCGGATGGAATACCACCGACTCATCAACCCGGTTAATAAACTCCGGACGGAAGTGCTGGCCGACGATTTCCATTACCGCGGCTTTCATCGCGGCATAATCATCACTGCCGGCGAACTCCTGAATCTGTTGCGAACCCAGGTTCGAGGTCATCACAATTACGGTGTTGCGGAAATCAACGGTGCGGCCCTGACCATCGGTGAGACGACCATCATCCAGCACCTGCAGCAGCACATTGAAGACATCGGGGTGGGCTTTTTCCACCTCATCCAGCAGTATTACCGAATAGGGTTTACGACGCACCGCCTCGGTAAGGTAACCGCCTTCCTCATAGCCCACATACCCCGGAGGTGCACCGATCAGGCGCGCCACCGAATGCTTCTCCATAAACTCCGACATATCAATGCGCACCATGGCCTCTTCCGTATCAAACAGGAAACTGGCCAGTGCCTTGGTGAGTTCTGTTTTACCCACGCCGGTGGGGCCCAGGAACAGGAAGGAACCATTGGGGCGATTCGGATCCGACAGGCCGGCACGTGAACGACGAATTGCGTTCGATACCGAGGCCACCGCTTCCTGCTGACCCACTACCCGTTTGCCCAGTGCCTCTTCCATGCGCAGCAGTTTTTCCTTTTCGCCTTCCATCATTTTCGACACCGGAATACCGGTGGCACGGGACACCACTTCAGCAATCTCTTCTTCGGTGACGCGGTTACGCAGCAGGGTCATTTCCTGCATTTCAGCCTGGGAGGCCATATCCAGCTGTTTTTCCAGCTCGGGAATACGCCCATACTGCAGTTCCGACATGCGTGTTAAATCGTTGGCACGACGCGCGGTGTCCAGTTCAAGGCGTGCCTGTTCCAGCTGTTCCTTGACACTGGCGCTGCCATGCAGTGCGGCCTTTTCAGACAACCAGACTTCTTCCAGCTGCTGGTATTCATTTTCCAGCTCATCGATTTCAACCTGCAGTTTTGCCAGGCGTTCTTTCGAGGCCTTGTCGTCTTCCTTGGCCAGTGCTTCACGTTCAATTTTTAACTGGATTAAACGGCGCTCCAGTCGATCCATCACTTCCGGCTTGGAATCAATTTCCATGCGGATACGGCTGGCGGCTTCATCGATTAAATCGATTGCTTTGTCCGGCAGTTGTCGGTCAGTCACATAACGATGTGACAGCACCGCCGCTGACACAATCGCCGGGTCGGTAATGTCCACACCGTGATGCACTTCGTAACGCTCTTTTAAACCACGTAGAATCGCGATGGTATCTTCCACCGTGGGTTCATCCACCAGCACTTTCTGGAAACGGCGCTCCAGTGCGGCATCTTTTTCAATGTGCTTGCGGTATTCATCCAGCGTGGTCGCGCCCACACAATGCAGTTCGCCACGTGCCAGTGCCGGCTTTAACATATTGCCCGCATCCATCGAACCTTCCGATGCACCGGCGCCGACCATGGTGTGAATTTCATCGATAAACAGAATGATCTGGCCTTCCTGTTTTGCCAGGTCGTTGAGTACCGCCTTTAAACGTTCCTCGAACTCACCACGGAATTTGGCACCGGCAATCAGCGCACCCAGATCGAGTGATAACAGGCGTTTGTTTTTCAGCCCGTCCGGCACTTCACCGTTAACAATACGCTGCGCCAGGCCTTCAACAATCGCAGTTTTACCCACGCCCGGCTCACCGATAAGCACCGGGTTGTTTTTGGTACGGCGCTGCAGTACCTGGATGGTGCGACGAATTTCCTCGTCACGGCCAATCACCGGATCCAGCTTGCCCTGTTCGGCACGCTCGGTTAAATCAATGGTGTATTTTTCCAGTGCCTGGCGCTGCTCTTCCGCATTCGGGTCTTTCACGCTCTGCCCACCTCGAATTTTATCAATCGCGGCTTCCAGTGCTTTTTTCTCTGCACCGAATTCACGCAGCAGTTCACCTGTCCGTGATTTGTCGTCAACGGCGGCAAGCAGGAATAACTCGCTGGAAATGTATTCATCCTTGCGTTGCTGCGCCAGCTTGTCGCAGACATTCAGCAAACGGCCCAGATCATTCGACAGGTGAACATCACCGGCACTGCCTTCGATCTGCGGCATGTGCTCAAGCACTTCACCCAGTTTGGAACGCAGGCCGTTGACATTGACATTGGCCATAGTCAACAGGTGACGCACCGAGCCGCCGTCCTGATCGAGCAGGGCAAGCAGCAGGTGCACTGGCTCGATAAACTGGTGATCGCGGCCCACCGCGAGTGATTGCGCTTCCGACAGCGCAAGCTGGAATTTACTGGTTAATCTATCCATTCTCATGGCATAGCCTCATTTAAGTATTTCTGTTCACTAGCAAGTGCGGCTAATCACCCATGATTTCAAGGGTGAACGGGGATTATGTTTTAACGCCTGCTAAAAGCTTGATCTACAACAATTTCAGCAAACGCTGAATTAATCAGGGTCTGCAGGCGGCACAGGGGTGTACTGCAGAGGTTACTTCAATGGATTCGTGGTCGACTGGCCACACAGGGCAATGAGCTCATCAGCCATCATCGGCTTACCCAGCAGGTAACCCTGGGCGATATCGCAGTTATTCTGCTCAAGGAAATCCCAGTGCGCCTGGGTGGACACCCCTTCGGCGATGACCTTGATACCCAGCTTTTGCGACATGGCAATCACCGCGGCGGAAATTTCCATATCGTCACGGTCATGGGGGATATCAGTAATAAAGGCCTTATCAATTTTCAGCGCGTCAATCGGCAGGCGCTTGAGGTAATTCAGCGAAGAATAGCCGGTACCAAAATCATCGATGGCAATCGAAATACCCAACGCCTTGATGCGATCCAGCAGCTCAACGGCATGATCAATCTGTTCCATCAATGTGGTCTCGGTAATCTCCAGCTCCAGCTGCACCGCCTTGAAATCGGTTTCTGCGAGGACATCCTGAATGGTTTCAATCAGATCAGGGTCCCTGAACTGACGGGTCGACAGGTTTACCGCCAGCGCCAGGTGACAACCCGCCTCCTGCTGAATTTTTTTCACTTCCTTACAGGCGGCCCGCAGCACCCATTTACCCAGTTTAATCATCAGTCCGGCGGTTTCCGCAATGGGGATAAAATAATCCGGCATCAGCTCGCCCTTGGTGGGGTGATTCCAGCGCACCAGTGCCTCAACCCCCATCAGCCTTTTATCTTTGATGGTGTACTTGGGCTGGAATTTGACATACAGACCGTCATTATCAATCGCCTGACGCAGATCGTTTTCAATGGTCAGGTGATCAACGATCTGCGCATTCATCTCCTCGGTAAAGAACTGGTAATTATTACGCCCCGACGACTTGGCCTTGTACATCGCCATATCGGCATTCTTTAACAGAATATCCGCATTCAGGCTATCGGTGGGCGCCAGGGTAATGCCGATACTGGGTGTAATCAGGATTTCCTTTTTTAACAGCTGCAACGGCTGCGCCATGGTCTCCATAATTTTTCTTGCCACCGAGGATGCGCCGGACATGCCATCGATGTCGGTCAGCAGAATCACAAATTCATCACCGCCCATACGTGCCACCGTATCCTGGTGACGCACACACTGGCGCAGGTTTTCCGCAACCTTCATCAGCAGGGCGTCCCCCACGTCATGTCCCATGGAATCATTAATGCGTTTGAATTCATCCAGATCAAGATACAATAATGCCGCCATTGAATTTGAGCGGGGCAGGCTTTTCAGCACCTGTTCCAGACGGTCGCGAAACAACAATCGATTGGCAAGGCCGGTGAGACTGTCCACATAGGCCAGCTCCTCCATCCGCGAACGGGCTTCCTTTAACAGCGAGACGTCTTCACACACAATAACAAAATGGCTGATCTGGCCACGCGCATTGATCATCGGTGAGATCGACACCAGCACCCAGATACTCTCGCTGTTTTTCCTGCGCAGCTGCAGCTCACCCTGCCAGTCCTGGCCTGAATTAACCACTGCCCACAGGTCCGTCAGCACTTCCATGTCCATCTGTTCCGCGCGAAAAATACGCGCATTCTTGCCCAGCAGTTCGTCTCTGTCATACTGTGAAATTTCACAGGTCTTGGAATTTACATACTCGATCACCGCGTCCTGATCGGCAACAATCACCATAGACGCACTCTGCTCAACCGCCGATGACAGCATGCGTAGCTGCAACTGTTGCTGACGGATTTCACTTAAATCCTTGATGCCTTCAACATAACCGTCAAATTCACCATGCCAGTCAAACAGCGGCGCTGACTCAACCTGGATTAATACGCTCTGTCCCTGGTGATTTTGCACCTCGATTTCATACACCGATGAACGACCCAGTTTACGTTCGGCAATCTGTTGTTTGATAACTGTTTGATCCACTCCCTGAAACAGTTTCAACACCGAACGGCCAAGCAGTTCTTCCACCGGATAGCCCAGCATGGCTGCCAGTGCCTGATTTACAAACTGGATTTTATAGAAACGGTCGATAACCCAGATGCCTTCATTCAGGTTTTCCACGATGCGTTTATAGCGGTTATCCGCATTGGACACGTCACGCATCACACTGAATATATGCTGAGCGCGCCCTGCTTTATCACGCTGCATGGCGCTGGCGAACACTTCAACTTCCAGCCATTCGCCCGAGTGATTTTTTATGCGGAAACTACAGCCCAGTTTCTGCATCTCACCGGCATAGAGTTTATTAAACAGGCTGGTAATACGGCTGTGGTCATGGGGATGGATTTGCTGTTGCCACCAGTTGTGAAACTGATCGGCAGGGGGTAGGTCCTGCAACTGGTAGCCGAGAAGTTTTGCCCAGTCAGCGGAGACATTGAGTTGCACTGCCGGCGGCAGGCTGTAATCGCATGTGCCGACATTACACAGTCTGAGGGCAAGCTCACTGGCCTGTTGCTGATCAATATTCAAGGGTATTGTCATTGGGTCCTTTCCGCTAACTCGCCCAACAATAATAGTCGATTTTTAACCACCCATGTTAAGCATCACCGGACGGTAAGTGACTATTGCACTATTTTTTATAAACCTTGCGCTTAAACAGGTCGCTGCGCCGACTTACCAGGCGATCCAGAAACAGTAGCCCATCCAGATGATCCAGCTCGTGCTGAATCGCCCTGGCTTCAAAGCCGCTGGACTCGATTTCCTGTAGCTGTCCATTTGTGTCCGTATAATGCAGTTTTATTTTTTCTGCGCGAATCACATTGCCGGTAAAGTCCGGCACCGATAAACAGCCTTCACGACCCATCGCCATGCCATCCCATTCGGTAATTTCCGGGTTGATCATCACCATATGTCCGTGATTGTCCACCGGCTTTTTCATGCCCGATACATCCACAATCACTATGCGTTTGAACACATCCACCTGGGGCGAAGCGATGCCCACCGCACCCGGGCCGGACACCCGGGTCTGTTCCAGTTGCTGGATAAATTGCAGCAACTCCTTATCAATCTGTTCAACGGGCTCAGACAGCTGTTTCAGCCGCTGATCCGGGTAAGTCAGTATATCCATCGCCCGCGCTTAACCCCGAAGTGTACTGATTTCATCGAGATTAACTTCAATATCAGCATGCAGACTATCCAGCGCGGTCTGCAAGGGTTCAATACCTTTGCTGGCGACACCTTCCAGTGTCATCACATAGATGGGTTTGTCGGCACTGCCGCCAACATCGGTTTCCAGATCGATAATGTTCAGCCCCGCCTGCGCCAGTGCCGAGGTCACCTGGGCCACAATACCGCTGCGATCTGCGCCATACACCGTTACCTGCACATCCGGCTCTACCTGCGACTGGCCATTGGTGGCATCTTCATCAATATGCAGGTGTAAATGCATGGCGTCACACACCGGTTTTAACCATTGCGACAGATCCGCCTCATCGGGGTGCGACACCCGCAGCATTATGGAGAAGTTGGCGCCGAGACGCAGCATCGAGGTTTGCGCCAGGCTGCAGCCATGCTTGTAAAGTGCATCGGTTACCGCCGCTACAATGCCTGGCTGATCAGCACCGACCAGGGTTAAAACAGACCATTTCATTTTATATTTCCCCAAACAACGGCTACGAATTCGCAGATCACAGAAACCTGTACCCGCTATGCGTGCTGCAGATAGTCTAAATAATGGATTTGCAGGGTTTTATATCAGGTCTATTGCCTGGTTAACAACCCGGCCCATATCAATCAAACCAGATCAGACTGGCCTGACGTCCTGTTTTACCATCCCGCCGATACGAGTAAAAGTGATCTGCATCATTAAAGGTGCAATAGCCGCCACCGTAGATTGCCCGCACCCCGAAGGCCTGTAAACGGCGTCGCGCCAGCGCATAGATATCCGCCAGGTAATGCCCGGGACGATTTTGCCGAAAAGCGCTGGCGGTTTCTGCATCCTCTGCAACAAACGCCTGGCGAACATCCTCGCCCACCTCAAATGCCCCCGGACCAATCGCAGGCCCTAGCCACACCAGCAGCTCCGCCGCCGGTTGCTGCAGTGCCCGAAGCGTGCTTTCAATCACCCCGGCTGCAAGCCCCCGCCAGCCGGCATGCACCGCTGCCACCCTGTCACCGCGCCGGTTACAGATCAGCAAGGGCAGGCAGTCGGCGGTCATCACCACACACACCACGCCGGCCTGCGGGCTGTAGGTGCCATCGGCCTCGGGTCGAGGATTATGTTCTGCGTGGCCCCATTCAGCAGCATTCACCACCTGTTGCCCATGTACCTGATCCAGCCATATGGGTGACTGCGGCAGTGCCAAGACCTGTGCCAGACGTTGACGGTTCTGCTGCACCGTCTCTGCACTGTCGCCCACATGCAATGCCAGATTCAGACCATTATAGGGCGCCTCACTGACACCCTGTACACGGCTGGTGCTCCAGGCGTGAACATTGGCGGGCGCAGGCCAGTCCGGCTGCAGCAGTTGCAGGCCGTCCCGCTCAACGATTTTTTCGCGCACTACTGATGGCATAGGCTGGTGATGGGATCAGGGCTTATGGGTAAATTCATCACCGAACTCGGCCAGAAAATCATCGAAGGAATAATCGTCGTCATCCACATCATCAGCGGACGGACGGGTAATATCCGCCTGCAGCACATCCAGCAGGTCGCGCATATCCTCCGGCAGGGGGCTTCGCCATTCCATCGATTTGCCGGTTGAGGGATGTATCAGACCCAGTTTTTTTGCATGCAGCGCCTGCCGGTTAAAGCTGCGCAGCATTTGTTTGAGTTCATCGCTGCAGCCAGCAGGCAGTTGCAGGCGGCCACCGTAGGTCTGGTCGCCCACCAGCGGATGGCGCACATAGGCCATATGCACGCGAATCTGGTGGGTGCGACCGGTTTCCAGATTGACCTGGATCAGGGTATGACCACGAAAACGTTCCAGCACACGGAAATGCGTAATCGCCGGCTTGCCCTCGGGCTTGATTGCCATTTTCTTGCGGTCACGACCATGACGCCCCATGGGCATATCAATGGTATTGCCGGATGTCAGCACACCCAGTACCACTGCCTGATACTCCCGTTTAACGGTACGTGCCTGCAGCTGCGCCACCAGCGATTTATGCGCTTTCAGGTTACGGGCCACCACCAGCAGGCCCGATGTATCCTTATCCAGCCGGTGTACAATACCGGAACGGGGCACGCTTTCCAGCCGGGGGTCGAAATGCAGAAGGGCATTCTGCAGGGTGCCACCGCTGTGCCCCGCCGCAGGATGCACCACCAGCCCCACCGGTTTGTTGATCACCAGAATATCCTGGTCCTCATAGACAATATCCAGTGGAATGTCCTCCGCCTGCACCTCGTCCACGCAGACTTCCGGCTCGATATGCAGTTCCAGCATTTCCTCGCCGATCACCTTGTCCCTGGGGCGCGGCATCTGTCCGTCCAGCAGTACCTTGCCCGCCTTGATCCACTGCTGCAGGCGGCTGCGGGAGTAATCCGGGAACATTTTCACCAGAACCGAGTCCAATCTTTGTGTGGCATATTCGATGGGTATATTCTGGCGAATCACCTGATGCTCGGTTGCCGTATGCTCAGTTACTTGAGAAATATCATCGGACATAAAGGGCTTCTCTTGTATAATAAATACTTAATTTTCTGCGTGACATCACGCCTGTACCGGACTGTATGATGAAACTACTGACTATCGCTATTCTATCTGTGTTTCTTATCGGCTGCAGCGGCGACCTGATAAAAGATCAATATGCCGGCTGGTCGGCCGAGGACTTTTATGAGGAATCCAGCCTGGCACTGCGCAATGGCGAGTTTGAAACGGCCATCACCTATCTGGAAAACCTGGAAGCGCGCTTTCCTTTCAGCCCCTACTCACGCCAGGCGCAACTTGATGTGGCCTATGCCTATTACAAATTCGATGAACCTGAATCGGCCATTGCTGCGGCTGACCGCTTTATCCGCATCAACCCCCGCGACCCCAATGTGGACTATGCCTGGTACCTGAAAGGCCGCGCCGACTATACACGGGGCAAAGGGTTTCTCGACACTTATTTCCCGCGGGATATGTCACAGCATGACAACCGGGCAATGCACGATGCACTGCGCAGTTTCTCTACCCTGGTACAACAGTTCCCCGACAGCCGTTACGCCGCCGACGCCTACCAGCACATGCTGCATTTACGCAACAAGCTGGCCGAAGCCGAACTGCATGCGGCCAATTACTACATCAAACGCAAAGCCTGGCTGGCAGCCGCCAAACGCGGCCAGTATGTACTGGAGAATTACCCCACCACACCGGCCAGCCGCGATGCACTGAAAATCATGGTGCAGGCATACCAGCAACTGGGGATGAATGACCTGGCGGGTGCGGCACAACTGGTGCTGGACACCAATCAGCAAAAAGATTCACAGCAGCTGGCGGTGCTCAAGGAAACCGCACAGCTTGACCAACCGGCTTACCAGTAAGCCATGAATCGCCAACTACAGGCGGGCTAACAACAGGCTGCAGGCCTACAGCGCCTGCAGGTCTTTTTCGCCGGTACGGATACGCACGGTGTTTTCCATATGGCTGACAAAAATCTTGCCATCGCCGATCTTGCCGGTTCTGGCGGCAGCCAGTACTGCCTCGATACACTGATCCAGCAGGCCATCATCCATCACCACCTCCAGCTTCACCTTGGGAATAAAATCCACCACATATTCCGCGCCCCGGTACAGCTCGGTGTGCCCCTGTTGCTGGCCAAAGCCCTTGACTTCGGTCACGGTCAGCCCCGTTAACCCCATATCGGTTAACGCGCTGCGCACATCATCCAGCTTGAATGGCTTGATTATCGCCACCAGTTTTTTCATACATTTATCCTGTTAATTTAACAGCCTGTATTCAGGCTGCTACTGTGACATGGGCCCGACCCGGGCACTGCCATTCTGTTAATCAGGGCCGGCCATAGCCCGAGGTAATTGGATAGCGTCGGTCACGGCCAAATGCCCGCTGGGTAATGCGTACACCCGGTGGCGCCTGACGGCGTTTATATTCATTCAACTGCACCATGCGAATCACACGATCCACGGTGTCGGCATCGTAACCGGCAGCGACGATCTCCTGCCGCGGCATGTCTTCTTCCACACTCATGCGTAGAATCGCATCCAGCACCACGTAGTCCGGCAGGCTGTCCTGATCCTGCTGGTCGGCACGCAGTTCGGCCGAAGGTGGCCGCTCGATCACCCGCCGCGGAATCACCGGCGACAGGCTATTGCGGTATTCACTCAGCGCATACACCAGCTGTTTTTCCACATCTTTTAACGGCGCAAAACCGCCGGCCATATCACCGTATAGCGTACTGTAACCCACCGCCATTTCACTTTTATTGCCGGTAGTGAGCACCATGCGTCGCAGTTTATTGGATAAAGCCATCAGGATCACCCCGCGGCAGCGGGCCTGGATATTCTCCTCCGTGGTGTCTTCCGGCAGGTTGGCGAATTCATCTTTTAATGTCTGCAGAAAGGCCTCGAAGGTGGGTTCAATCGATATCTCGCGATAATCCACACCCAGGGTCTCTGCCTCGGCCCGCGCATCATCCAGGCTCATCTGCGCGGTGTAGCGGGACGGCATCATCACCGCATGCACCTGCCCGGCACCCAGCGCATCGGCGGCAATCGCCAGGGTGAGCGCCGAGTCAATACCGCCGGACAAGCCGATCACCACACCGTCAAAGCCGTTACCTTTAACATAATCACGCACCGCCAGCACCAGCGCCCTGTAAATGCTCTGCAGTTCGCCGGAGACGGGATAGAATTCAGTATCCAGCGCGCGAATGCTGTTATCGGCGGCAATCTGGTAGTGCAGGCAGGCTGGTGCAAAGTCCGGCCCGTGGCCTACCAGCTCGCCATCTGCGGACAGCACCAGTGAGTCACCATCAAATACCAGCTCGTCCTGGCCACCGACAATATTCAGGTAAAATATCGGCAGGGCATACTGCGCCTGGCGGTGACGCAGCATATCCAGCCGCTGCTGGTGTTTATTGCGGTGATAGGGCGAGGCATTGAGCACCACTATCATCTCCGCACCTGCCTTCGCCGCCTGCTGCATGGGCAGTTCCGACCAGACATCCTCACAGATCAGCACGCCGATGCGGCGCTGTTTACACTCTATAATCAACGGTGCATGCCCCGGCTGGAAATAACGCATTTCATCGAACACCGCATAATTGGGCAGGCGCTGCTTGTGATATTCACCACACAGTTTGCCATGCTGACATAGCAGGGCGGCATTATAGAGTGTGCCGTCGGCGGCACGTCTTGGTGCACCGAAAAGAATCTGTGTCTCGCCGGAAGCGGCCGCGATCTCTTCAATTGCTGTCTCCACCTGACGGATAAAACCGCTGCGCAACAGCAGGTCCTCCGGCGGATAGCCACTCAGTGCCAGCTCGGGAAACAGCAACAGATCGGCGCCCTTTGCCTGCATTTGTTGCGCCAGTGATATGATTTTGCGCGCATTGGCTTTAATATCACCCACCAGAAACTGATCCTGGATCATGCAAATGTTTAGATCTTCACTCATAACACCGTATCTGGATTAGAATAGAAGCTGGATTTTATCAGGAATCGGGAGATCATCCGCAAGATGTTTAGAAGTCTTTTAATTATTATTGTGGTTGCGCTGGCCTTATGGGCTTTCCGCAGCATTGCGCTGCGCAGCAAACTGCCGACAAAAAAATCCTCGCAGCGCAACGCGGATGACCACAACCAGCACACCGCCATGGTGCAGTGCGCCGAGTGTAAAACCTATATTCCTGCCGAGGATGCGGTGAGCCAGGCTGGCAAGCATTTCTGTTCAACAAAACATCTGCAAGACTGGAACAAATCGGTTTGAGTAGCCCCCACAGACGCCAGCACCCCCACTCCTTTTTAAGCCAGGACGATATTCTCACCTGGCGACCACTGCGCCAGTTTAACCATTACCGTTTTCTACTGGCGCTGGCCTTGCTGGTGATGTTTTTCAAGGACGGCTGGCTGGAATTTCTCGGTAGCCAGAACCCCGAAGGCTTTCTAATTGCCACCCTGGCACTGCTAGCCAGCAGCGTACTCTATCTCACCATGAGTATTCGTGGCCGCCCGGACCTGGAAAGCCAGGTGGTTATCAGCAATCTGGGCGACATTATACTGATCAGCCTGCTGGCGCATTTCAGCGGCGGCCTCAACAGCTCACTGAGTATTCTGCTGATTATCAATGTCACCTCCACCGGCACCTTTTTACGCGGCCGCAACGCCTTTCTGTTTGCCGCACTGGCCTCACTGGCGGTGCTCAGTGAACAGACCTATGCGCTGTTAAATGGCACTGGCGACACCACGGAATACACCCGTGCCGGTTTTCTTGGCCTGGTATTTTTTGGTACCAGCTTTCTCGCCTCCACACTTTCTCGACAGGTGCGCAAATCCGAGCAGCTGGCAAAACAGCGTGAAGCCGACATTATCAGCCTGGAAAAGCTCAACGAGGACATTATCCAGAATATGCGCACCGGTATCATTGTGGTGGACAATGATGGTCATATCCGCATGGCCAATAGCTCTGCGGAGCAACTGCTGGGCAATATTTCACTGCAGAACAAGCCATTGCTGGAAAATATTCTGCCCGCGCTGGACCAGCGCTTTCTCGAATGGCAGGAGCACCCGGACATGCATCATCAGGCCATTCGCCAGGGACAGGGGTTGCCGGAGATTCAGCCGGGATTTCGCGCGCTGGGCAGGCATGACCAGCAGGCAGGTGACACACTGATTTTCCTTGAGGATGCCACCCAGTTAAACCAGCGATTCCAGCAGATCAAACTGGCCTCACTGGGGCGGCTTACCGCCAGCATTGCCCATGAAATCCGCAACCCTCTAAGCGCGATTAATCATGCCGCGCAACTGTTGCAGGAATCCCAGCTTGATCCAGGGGATCAGAAACTCACCGGCATTATTACCACCCAGGTACAACGACTGGATACCATTGTGAAAAATGTGCTGCAGCTTTCCCGGCAGAGCCAGGGTCAATACGAAATCATTAACCTGCACAGCTGGCTGGAAATTTTCTGTGAGGAATTTACGCGGGAAAACCAGCTGACGGCACAGCAAATCAGCCTGCGATGTGACAATAAAGAGATTTCGATCAGTTTTGATTCCAGCCACTTACAACAGATACTGTGCAACCTGTGCAACAATGCACTCAACCACAGCCAGCTGCCCCGTGATGATGTTCGCATTGAATTGAGCTGTGGTTACGATAAAAAAACATCACAACCCTACCTGGATATCATCGACAATGGCCCCGGCATCCCCGAGGAGCTGGTTGAGCAGGTATTTGATCCATTTTTCACCACCAGCAGCAAAGGCACCGGGCTGGGGCTGTATATCACCAAGGAAATGGTGGAAAGTAACCGCGGTCGCATTCGTTATATTGCACAAGCCCACACTGCACCAACCCGGGGCGGCTGCTTCCGCCTGCAGTTTTTACAGCAGGTGGCACCACTGGAACTTGAACCAACATAACCGCCGCCTACACTGGCTTTTACGCAGACCTATTCTGCATACCTTTAGCGATTTGCTCAATTCAGCGCATCCATGTGTTATATTTTGCCAATCTGATTTCAGCACACATTCTAATAACCTATGCCATCTATTCGAGCCCTGATTGTCGACGACGAACCGGATATCTGCCAGCTGGCGGAAATTACCCTGAACCGGATGAATATCGACACCCTTTCTGCCTATAACCTGCAGGATGCGCGGCAGCTGCTGCAACAGCACCAGTTTAACCTCTGCCTGACCGATATGAACCTGCCCGATGGCAATGGCATTGAGCTGGTACAGCATATACAGAATGAATTTCCGCATATTCCGGTGGCGGTGATTACCGCCTATGGCAATGTGGAATCCGCGGTCAGTGCACTCAAGGCCGGTGCCTTCGACTTTATTGCCAAGCCGGTGGATCTCACCGTATTGCGCCGACTGGTGGAGTCTTCACTCAAACTGGGTTCATCCATTGAGAATGAACAGTCAACAGGTAAAAATGCCATTATCGGTGATTCGGATGCGATCCAGACCCTGAATAAAAACATTGCCAAGCTGGCGCGCAGCCAGGCACCAATTTTTATTCACGGCGAATCCGGAACCGGTAAAGAACTGGCGGCGCGACAAATTCATCTGCAAAGCTCCCGCGCCGACCAGCCCTTTGTACCGGTGAACTGTGGCGCTATCCCCTCCGAACTGATGGAAAGCGAACTGTTCGGGCATAAAAAGGGCAGTTTCACCGGTGCCACTGAAGATAAACAGGGGCTGTTTCTTGCCGCTAATAATGGCACCCTGTTTCTGGATGAGATTGCCGAGCTGCCATTGCATATGCAGGTGAAACTGCTGCGGGCACTGCAGGAAAAATCCATCAAGCCGGTGGGTGCGCAGCAGGAGACCGGGATTGATGTGCGCATTCTCAGCGCCTCCCATCAGGATCTGAATGCACTGGTGGATGCCGGTAAATTCCGCCAGGATCTGTATTACCGCATCAATGTCATCGAGCTGGACATTCCCAGCCTGCGCCAGCGGCGTAGTGATATTCCACTGCTGGCGGAACATTTTTTACAACGCATCCAGAACCGCATGCAACTACCGCCCCACAGCCTGGAAGCTTCAGCGATCGAGTTACTGTGTCGTTATGACTTTCCCGGCAATATCCGTGAACTGGAAAATATTATCGAGCGAGCACTGGCACTGGCGGATAATCAGCGCATTAGCGCGGATGATCTGAATATCAGTCCCGAAATCAATCCCGAAATTAACCGAGAAATTAACCCGGGCGATTCGAACGAAAATCCCACCTACCAGCCTCAGCCGCCAGACGGAACAGACCCTGTGGGCAGCACCAGCCCACCCTCACTGCAGGACAGCGAGCGCCAGATCATTAAACAGGCCCTTGAACGTAGCCGCTGGAATAAAACCGCAGCAGCAAAACAATTGGGATTAACCCTCAGGCAATTACGCTATCGCCTGAAAAAACTGGGTTTAGAATAACTTACCACAACGATTGACGTCAGGCTGATTTTGCCATACTGGTCGGATACGGCAGATTTTTCAGGGTCGGTTGATCTGTCTAAAAAGAATCATCTCCAGGCCTTTCTGTCTGGCTGGTGCGAACGACCTTCTGTCGGCCTTTTTATACCGTATTTTATTTACTACTTTTTATCCCAAATAAATGACCACTGAGGAAAATCTCATTGAGAATCGGTATTTTTTAACCTAAGATCACACTAACGCAATATGGATACAAACAGCAATGAATCTCACTAACAAATACAGCCACGGGTTTACCCTCATCGAGCTAATGATCATTATTGGCATTCTGGGCGTGCTAGCAGCCGTCGCTGTTCCATCTTACACTGAATATGTCACCGCCACCTGCGAACAGACGGCAGAGGCCAATATGCAAACCTTGCGCTCATTCATGGAAAACGACAACCTTGAATGGGGCACTTACGCAAATCTTACCCACACTGCTGGCGATGCGAACAGCAGCATGATGCAAAAACTACACTGGAAGCCTAATGATGATGAGCAATTTAATTACGCAACTACAGGGGCCACATCATCAGCCTATACCGTGACTGTTACCGGCAGCGCTTCGGGTGACTGTTCTTCGGTTAGTATTTCAGAGACTTACACTAATTAAAAAGCCAGGCTAATTGATTAACTTCTTAATAACTCATTCTAAACAGTTCAATTTAGCATCATTAGAGCAGGCTCAGGACACTAATGCGTTCTGAGCCTGTACTTCACCGCCTGCTTAAAAGCCTCACGACAGTCTTCTCAACCAACAAACACTAAAATATCCATCAACTTCTACCCTGGCTCTTATTAATGCCACAGATAAAACAGTTTGGTTTACATAAAATTTGCAGACCCTGTGCAATAACGCGACAAGACCTTCACATCTTCTTCAATACCATCAATTTTTAACTGGGAATCTTAAAAAACCGAAAATTACAGCCGAATGATTTGTTACCGGCTTCATTTCATCTCTTATTTTAAATTTTAAATGCAACTCACCGGCAGTTTCGTTAAATCTCGTTTGAGATTATCAACCACGAACTCTTAAGCTTCACGATTACCCGCGAGCCATACAGACAAAAGCATCGCAACATGACGCAATCTGAATTCATCCAGAAATATATACGATCGAGTGTGAATAATGGTTATATCTGACAGTGCATTTTTATCAACTGGCTATGAATTAATTGTGTTGCCGGCAAGTCGTCATATACAAACCGCATCATCACCTATCAAAACGTAAAAATTATTTGTGCCTGACTATTGTCGACAAAAAGTTAACCGCTTTGATAAGGCTATTTTCATCAATATTTACTCGTGACTGATACACTACTACACTACCGATTCATTCCTTAATCGCCCAAATCGTATTTGATCTGCCATGCCGCTTGACAAGCTTGAGTTAATTTCAACGCACTTCTTCTATAGTATGAACTCATTTGATGAAGCTAAACACTCAAACATCACGAAACTGCACAGAATTTCTTTCTTTAAAACCGTAATCATCAACTCCAGTTAACTAGATCGTAAAACAGAATCCATATCTTTGAATACGTCGGCTGGGTTAAATCCATAATACTATGCTGTGCCAGGGGCTTCCTCACCATGCTGACTGCAGCGCAACACAACTGAATGCGAAGTTCATATATCTCACGCCAGCTAAACAACGCGTTCCGATTGTATGCAAGACTTTCCAGTTTCTACAGGCAAATAAAAAGCCCCGCAATCATGCGGGGCTTTTTATTAATCGAGCCTGAATTAGCTAGATCTAAGGAGTAGCTGGCACATCACCAGCACCATCACGACACTGATCTTCCGTTGCGGCAGTTGTACTGTTTGTAGCAGTATAGCTGATTTCACCAGTCGTATCAGCCACATCCGCCGTAACAACACAGGCACCTTCATCATACGCAATACTAGCACCTGTACCCAGAGCGAATGGGCCACCAGTTATAGTCACTTCAGTAGCATTGGTTGCATCAGTAGCAAGACCTGTACAGCCTCTACCGGTTACAACACAAACCTGTGCTTTCTGTGCAAAGCCAATCGCACCTTTCATTGCCGCAGCACCGTGAGATGCACCAACGTAATCCTGATACGCAGGTACCGCTACGGCTGCCAGAATACCAATGATCGCTACCACAATCATTAATTCGATTAATGTGAAACCCTTTTGTGCTGCTGTTTTAATTTTTTGAATCTTGTTCATGCTTTTCTCCTTATGAGAAATTGAGTTAAAGAACGCGCTAAAAAAGATTTTGTATCAAGTTCTCTATTAACACCTCTATTTCGAGGTTAAACAGAGTGTAGCAGGGCTTGTGCCAATTTCTATTCCCTTGGAAAAACTCAATATAATATATAATATTTTCAATAACTTATCGTTAAAACCATCTAATTTACGGCAAACACCAGGCACCAGACCTGGCAAACGGAATTGTTCGTCATATTACAAAAATGTCAGGTTGTGACAATTAATGCCTGTTTCAAAATCCAGCCAGCTGAAATGCTATACACGGGTTCTATCTAAAATTTCTAATAAGCGGAATATCTATCGAGGCCTTTGCGCGATATGCAATATGGCTCACATCTGCTAACACGATTGATTTTTAACTGAACATCTTAATGTGCCTATATAGACTCCACCGGTTTTATACACAACTCACCAGCTGACTCAACAACCCGGGGTTAATATTGTGTGCCACGCACATGCTCTGGAGACTTGCCCAGCTACGCCTGATCACAGATCAAGCCATAACGCACTAGACTCTCCTTCAATGGGATAGAACACACCTGAAATGCATGTGATTACAGTATCAACAATGGTTATCCGGGTTGACCAGTTCTGATAACTCGACTATCAATTCATTGCGCTATCAGTAAGTCGATACATAAGGAATAAGCGCCGGGCTCGTGCAATGGCGCAGGGTGTTTTATGTGAACTCATAACAATTTTACCCGGTTACCAGCAATTTTTATGGCTAAATGGTTGATTTCGACTATGATATGCTTATATAAATATACCGTGTAACTACTTGTTCCCTAACCACTTGATAAATTCCGAGCCGATTCTTTATGCCACCAGATGCAAAACTCAGCGGACTAACTCGCCGCCTGGTTCTTGACGGACTATTAGACGAGGGCACCGCCCTTGATGCTCAGGCGGAATCCAAAAAAGAAAAGCTCAACCTCAGCCAGTACCTGGTCTCCAAAAAACTGATTTCTGCCAGTAAGCTGGCCACTGTTGCCGCCGACGAATTCGGCCTGCCACTGATCGATCTGGATGCGATTGATAAAGAGCTCATTCCCAAAGACGTGGTCAGTGAAAAGCTGATCAAGAAGCACCTGGCAATTCCGCTGTATAAGCGCGGCAACCGCCTGTATGTGGCGATTGCCGAGCCCACCAATCTGCTGGCAATTGACGAGATCAAGTTCCAGACCGGTATGAGTACTGAGGCGGTGCTGGTGGAAGTCGACAAGCTCACTGCATTTATCGACACAGCCCTGCAGAGCAAGGAAGACAGCATGGCTGGCATGCTGGACGAGGACCTGGATGCGGTTGATTTTGATGACACCGAAGAAGATCTGTCGGAAGATCAGGCCGGTGCTTCCGAAGCCGATGACACGCCGATTGTGCGCTTTGTAAACAAGGTGCTGCTGGATGCGATAAAGAAAGGCGCCTCGGATATTCATTTCGAACCCTATGAAAAACGCTACCGGGTGCGCCTGCGTATCGACGGTGTATTACGCGAGGTAGCCAGCCCGCCGGTGGCCATGGGCGGGCGTTTATCTGCCCGTGTCAAGGTTATGTCACGCATGGACACCGCCGAGCGCCGTGTGCCCCAGGATGGCCGTATCAAGATGCGTATCTCCAAGAACAAGGCCATCGACTTCCGCGTTAACACCTGCCCCACCCTGTTCGGTGAAAAAATTGTACTGCGTATACTTGACCCGTCCAGCGCCAGCCTGGGCATTGATGCACTGGGGTATGAGCCGGAGCAGAAACAGCTATATATGGATGCACTGGCCAATCCCTACGGCATGATCCTGGTCACCGGCCCTACTGGCAGCGGTAAAACCGTCTCCCTGTATACCGGCCTGAATATCCTCAATACCGAAGATACCAATATTTCTACCGCCGAAGACCCGGCTGAAATCAACCTGGAAGGCATTAACCAGGTTAACGTCAACGCCAAAGTGGGACTGGATTTCGCCTCGGCACTGCGCGCCTTCCTGCGCCAGGATCCGGACGTGATTATGGTAGGTGAGATTCGTGACCTGGAAACCGCGGAGATTGCGATCAAGGCAGCACAAACCGGGCATATGGTAATGTCTACACTGCACACCAATGATGCCCCGCAAACCCTGTCACGCCTGGTGAATATGGGTGTGCCACCCTTCAATATCGCCTCCGCGGTCAACCTGATTATTGCGCAACGGCTTGCGCGACGCCTGTGCGAGCACTGCAAGACTGAAGACAATATCCCTGAAAAGGCGCTGCTGGAAGAAGGCTTCACCCAGGAACAGGTGGACAAGGGCATCAAGCTGTACAAGGCGGTAGGCTGTGATGCCTGCGACAAGGGCTATAAGGGTCGGGTGGGTATTTATCAGGTAATGCCCATGTCGGAGCAGATTGGCCGGATTATTATGCAGGGCGGCAACGCAATCGACATTGCCGACCAGGCCAGGAAAGAGGGTATTCCCGATCTTAGAGAATCCGGTTTGAAAAAAGCCATTCAGGGCGTAACCAGCCTGGAAGAAGTTAACCGAGTGACGAAGGACTAGACAATGGCACAGAAGCAGAAAAAAGCCGAAAAATCGACCTTTACCTGGGAAGGAAAAAACAAAAGCGGAAAGGTCTTAAAGGGCGAAATTCATGCCATGAGCCAGGACATGGTAAAGGCCGAGCTGAGAAAACAGGGCATAGTGCCTAAAAGGGTGAAGAAAAAATCCTCCGGCTTGTTCAGCGGCAGCAAGGGCAAGGCGATAAAAAGCGCGGATATTTCAATCTTTAGTCGACAGCTGGCCACCATGATGAAAGCCGGTGTGCCACTGGTGCAGTCCTTTGAAATTACCGCCGATGGCCACTCCAATAAAAACATGAGCGAACTGATTTATGCGATCAAGGCCGATGTGGAAGCCGGCGGCAGCTTTGCCGAAGCAATCAGCAAGCACCCGATGTATTTTGATGACCTTTTCTGCAATCTGATCGCAGCGGGTGAGCAATCCGGTGCACTGGAAACCCTGCTGGAAAAAATTGCCACCTACAAGGAAAAAACCGAAGCACTTAAAGCCAAAATTAAAAAGGCGCTGTTTTATCCGATTTCTGTATTAGTGGTGGCGTTTATTGTCAGCGTGATTCTGCTGATTTATGTAGTGCCAACCTTCTCCAGTATGTTTGCCAGTTTTGGCGCTGACCTGCCAGCCTTTACCCTGATGGTAGTCGGCCTGTCTGACTTTATGGTGGCCTGGTGGTGGGCCATATTCGGCGGCATAGCGGTTACCATTACCGCCGTTTCCCAGACCTTCAAGCGTTCACGCAAGTTCCGCGACTCACTGGACAAGCTCTACCTGAAAATGCCGGTGGTGGGCGCACTGGTCAAAAATTCATCTATCGCACGTTTTTCACGCACACTGGCCACCATGTTTGCCGCCGGTGTGCCGCTGGTGGAAGCCATGGATTCAGTGGCCGGTGCCACCGGCAATAATGAATACGTTAAAGCTATTAACGCCCTGCGCGATGACCTGTCCAGTGGCCTGCAGTTGCAAACCAGTTTGCAGGCCTTCCCCGAACTGTTTCCCAATATGGTGGTGCAGATGGTAGCGATCGGTGAAGAATCCGGCGCACTGGATGACATGCTGGGCAAGGTAGCCGACTTCTATGAAGCCGAAGTGGACAACTCGGTTGATGCGCTCACCAGCCTGATGGAGCCGGCCATTATGGTGTTCCTGGCGATTGTCATCGGTGGTCTAGTTATTGCCATGTACCTGCCAATATTCAAAATGGGTGCAGTCGTTGGCTAACCTCGTTGAAAACATACTGCTGGCGTTCAATGAAAATCCGTGGCTGTTTTACAGCACGGTTATTTTCGCCAGTCTGGCAGTGGGCAGCTTTTTAAATGTCGTCATTTACCGCCTGCCGGTGATGCTGAAAAATGAATGGACCGCCGACTGCCATGCGTTTCTGGAAATTGAAACCGGGCAGGAAAAAGCGCCTTTTAATCTGGCAAAACCCAACTCTACCTGCCCCCACTGCGGCCATCAGATTCGTATCTGGGAGAACATTCCGGTTCTGAGTTACCTGCTACTGCGTGGACGTTGCTCCGCCTGCAAAGCCTCCATCTCTGCACAATACCCGATGATTGAAGCCCTCACAGCTATCCTCTCTCTGATGGTTGCGCTGCATTTTGGCGTCAGTACAGAAACCCTGTTTGGTTTGTTTCTCACCTGGTCGCTGATCTGCCTGACGGTGATTGATGCGAAAACGCAATTATTGCCTGATAACATTACACTGCCTTTACTCTGGCTGGGCCTGTTGATTAACAGCACTGAAATGTTTACCAGCCTGAGCGCAGCGGTATGGGGCGCGGCACTGGGCTACCTGGTTTTATGGACGATATACCAGCTGTTCAAGGCGATCACAGGCAAGGAAGGTATGGGCTTTGGCGACTTTAAGCTGCTCGGCGCCCTGGGTGCCTGGATGGGCTGGGAAATGCTGCCGCAAATTATTTTACTCTCTTCGGTTGTCGGTGCTGTGGTTGGCATTTCGATGATGCTGTTAATCAAACACCAGAGAAGTCAACCGATTCCGTTTGGTCCTTACCTGGCCATTGCCGGCTGGATCGCTTTTATGTGGGGTAGCGATATTAACCAGCTGTGGCTGAACATTTAAACTATGCTACGCATTGCCTTAACCGGCGGTATCGGCTGCGGTAAAACAGAAGCCTGCCGGATTTTTCAGCAGCAATATAATGTACCGGTGATTGATACCGATGTGATTGCACGGCAACTGGTGCAACCCGGCGAAGATGCATTAAAACAAATCACAACCGCCTTTGGAAAGCACATGCTGCTGCCGGATGGCACACTCGATCGCAGCGCACTGGCCAATGAGGTGTTTAATAACGAGGCAAAGCGACAGCAGCTGGAAGCAATTCTGCACCCGAGAATCCGTAGCGCGGTTAAGCAACAGATTCAGCGGCTTGATGCCACCTATGTTATCGTTGCGATTCCATTACTGATTGAAACCGGACAACAGTCAGACTATGACCGGGTACTGGTGATTGACTGCGAACCATCACAACAAATTGCACGTACACTGCAACGTGATCAGCGCAATGCACAACAGGTGCAGGCCATTATCGACGCACAGGTCAGCCGTGATCAACGCCTGCAGGCGGCTGACGACATAATCGACAATTCAAAAGGTATAGATTTTCTGCAGCAGCAAATAGCGCAGTTACATAAAAAATATTTACAACAAGTTCAGCACTAAAGGTGACGAATTAGCAGCTATTGCCTATATAGCTTATGTTTATTACCATTTTGTGCCAGAATACTCCGACACACGTTTTCACGGCTACACTATGTCAGAACAACTCATTTTTGAGCAGCCATTGAATGAACGCATCCGTACCTTTCTACGACTGGAGCATTTGTTCAATCAGTTTCACCAGCACCTGAGCCATAAATCTGGCTGGGATACCCACAGCGCCGTTAAAGCCATTCTCGACATCCTCAGCATGCTGAGTCGTGGCGATATCAAACGTGAAACCATCAAGGAGCTGGAAAGGCAACATGCCAACCTGCAGGCATTTATACAGATCCCCGGTATTAACCATGGGCGCCTGAGTGACATTATCCAGGAGCAGGAAGCCTGCATACAGGAACTGCACAGTATCAGCAGCAGCATTGGTCACAAGCTGCAACAGAACGAACTGCTTAGTGCAATACGCCAGCGCCTGAGCATGCCTGGGGGTTTATGTGATTTTGATTTACCGGTTTATGCCTACTGGCTGAATCAGCCCTATGAAAAACGAATCGAAAGTTTAAATAACTGGTTTGAGCCTTTCCGCACACTCAATACCGCAATCAATCTGATTTTAAAAGTGATTCGAGACAGCACCGATGCCATCGATGAAGTTGCAGAAGGCGGCTTTTACCAGAAGAACCTGGACTCCAGCCAGACATGTCTGATTATCCGCGTGGTCGTGCCAAAAGACAGTCAGGTATTTCCTGAAATCAGTGCCGGCAAACACCGCTTTACCATTCGTTTTCTTAAGGCAGGCGACCCATCACAGCGCCCCGAACAGCTCAAACAGGACGTACCGTTTAAGCTGGCCTGCTGTATCCTGTAACCGATAGCAACTTATTACTTCGCATAAAATCAGGGCTGGATAAAAACAAACTCGCTCTGGTAATGAGCCACATCGGTCTGTAAAACAACACTCAGCTGCCAGTCGTTACGACTCAGGGTGCACACAGGCAAAACCACCTGCGCCTGCCAGACACCGTCAATACGCGCTAGCTGATGCGTATTAAATCCCATATCCATACCCTGCATACTGAAACCCACACTCACTGCCTGCGGCTGCCAGTCCGCTGGCTGTAGCACCTTCAGCTGTACCTCGAACGGTGTCAGTGCGGACGGGGTTTGTGAGAATTCAACGCGGTACTGAATGCCCTGCTGTTCAACTTCGCAGGCGGTTGCCACCAGATCACAATCCGAACGAACAAGGCTTGTCTGTATTGCTTGTGGTTTGTGCTGCAACCAGGAGCCCAGGAGATAGGATAATAACAGGCTGAGTAAAACCAGTATAAAGGCTATGCGCATAAAATAATCCTGAAGATTTGCTCTGGCTATTTACCCTGTAAAAATCAATCTACGAATTCCATAAATACGATATAGCGGCAATGCCCTGCCCTCCCAGTGCTCGGGCCTGCTCAATATCTTCTGCCTGCATACCCCCTAGCGCATAGCTACAGATATCACTGGCTTCTACCGCATCGGCAAACGCCTGCCAACCCAGTGGTTTTGCCTCGGGGTGACTGCGGGTTGGTTTGATGGGTGAGTACAGAAGGCAATCAGCTGCAAGTCGCCTGGCCTGTGCGATATCCTGCAGGTTATGACAGGACACGGATAAAAGCTCGTCCGTAGCCAGGGGGCGCTGCTGTATTTCATTTAACAGTCGGCCATTTAAATGTAAACCGGCTGGCTCACAGCCCTGCTCACGTATTTGCTGGTAAAGCGCTGGCGTGGTGTTGAGTAAGAGTTTTGCATTAAACGTCTCACAAAGCTGCGTCGCCTGTTGTGCCAGCCCACTGAAGTCAGTCGCGTCCAGTTCGGGGCAACGCATCTGCACCAGGCGAACGCCTTGCTGCAGACTGTTATGCAGGCGCGAAAGAAAGTCTGCGGCAGAATTAAACTGGCCCGTTATCAAACAGGCCTGTGGCAGTTGTAATGCACGGATAATACTGCGGTTGGCAGCAGGAAACATTGCCGGTTGCAAACGCTCAATCGCCAGCCATTTTAATGGCTGGCCTTCAGCACCGACGGGTGTTCCGTGAAACGCATCCACCAGACAGGCATGCAACACCACATGTCTGTCCGGATACGCATATTGAATGCTTTTGAATGGCTCACTGTGAGTGACTACAATGCCCAGTTCTTCGCGTACTTCACGGCTAACGGCCTGCTTAATGCTTTCACCAGCTTCAATTTTTCCACCGGGAAATTCCCACAAACCACCCTGGTATGCCTGCGGATCACGCAGTGCCAGCAGCACTTCATGGGCATCATTTATAATTACCGCAATCGCTACCTGTAGTGCCTTATCTGACATTCAGAGCAGCCTGTTAGAACGTCTAACTACGGTATTCAGCGTTAATCTTGACATACTCATAGGACAGGTCACTGGTCCAGATGCGCGCCTGTTGATCACCGGTATTGAGATCAATGCGAATCAGGATTTCAGGCTGTTTCATTACCCGCTGCCCCTGCTCTTCTGTATACACAGCATCACGGCCACCATTTGAAACAATGCACACGTCATCAAGATAAATCTGGATTTTATCCAGCTCGAACTCGACACCGGAACGTCCCACAGCCGCCAGGATACGACCCCAGTTAGGGTCACTGGCAAACAGCGCGGTTTTCACCAGTGGTGAATGGGCCACCGTATAAGCAACCTGCCTTGCATCCTCGACGCTTGCCGCTGCATTCACTTCCAGGGTAATGAATTTGGTTGCACCTTCCGCGTCACGAATAATCGCCTGCGCCAGGTACAGACAGACCTGCTGCAGCGCTTCACTGAATGCCTGGTAGTCTGCATTTTTACTGCTGATAATTTCATTACCCGCACGAGCGGTGGCCATCAGCACACAGGCATCATTGGTGGAAGTATCACTGTCAACGGTAATCGAGTTAAAGGAGATGGCCACGGCATCCTGCAAACACTGCTGTAGCAGTGACTGTTCAATGGCTACATCGGTTGCGATATAGCCCAGCATAGTTGCCATATTGGGCTGTATCATGCCTGCCCCTTTGGCAACACCGGTAAGGGTAATGGTACGACCATCTATTTCAAGCTGACGGGAAACACCCTTGAGCAGGGTATCCGTGGTCATAATGCCACGGCCGACAGCTAGCCAGTTATCTTCTGCCAGCTGACTGAAGGCCTGAGGAAGAGCGTTTTCGATTTTATCCACCGGCAGGTTCTGGCCAATAACACCGGTAGAAAAAGGCAACACCTGATTGTCTTCACATTGCCCATGCTGCGCCACACTCTGGCAACTGCGTATGGCATCCAGCATGCCCTGCTTGCCGGTGCCAGCATTGGCATTACCCGCATTAATCAGCAGATAACGAGGGCTAGCCTTTGCCAGATGCTCTCGGGCCAGGGTCACGGGTGCCGCACAGAATTTATTGCGGGTAAACACCGCAGCACAGGTGCTGCCTTCTGCCAGTTCAATCAACACCAGGTCATTGCGTTTATTTTTCTTGATGCCCGCGGCAACAGCTGCCAGACGCACACCATCAATAGCCAATAAAACTTCAGGCTCGATTAAGCCAACTGCCATTTTCGTGTTTTCCTAATTCAGTTTGCCGTGACATTGTTTGAACTTCTTGCCTGAGCCACAGTAACAGGGGTCATTACGACCAATTTTCCTGTCGCTTCTTACAAAAGGCCGTTGGTGCTGTTCACCCTGCTGCTCTGGATTTTCTTCAGCCTGCATACTCTCTGTGCTGGCGTGCTCATAGCTCATATCTTTTGGCATTTTCTGCTGTTGTTCAAGCGCGTCAATCTCTTCCTGTGTGCGAATTTCTACCTTGCACAGGGTTGAAATAACTTCCTGCTTGATCTGCTCCAGCATCTCGCCAAACATCTCGAATGACTCACGCTTGTACTCCTGCTTCGGATTCTTCTGTGCCATGGCGCGCAGATTAATACTCTGACGTAAATAATCCATTGCAGACAGGTGTTCTTTCCAGTGTGTATCCAGTACCTTGAGCAATACGTATTTTTCAAAGCGGCGTAATTCAGTTTCACCAATCTGCTTTTCTTTCTCGGCGTATACCGCTTTTAACTCGTCGATAATCCGTTCCGGCAGCTTGTATTCATTAAGCTGATCATCTTCGTCCAGCCATTGCTGGATATCGTATGATTGTCCGGTGGCTTCTTCCAGTGCGGCTTGCAGGCCTTCAATATCCCACTGTTCTTCCAGTGTACCTGGCTGCACATAGGTAGAGACAATACCTTCAATCACATCTTCACGAATTGATTCAACCATTTCGCTCAGGTCGTCTTCAACCATCATTTCATTGCGCTGCTGATAAACCACCTTACGCTGGTCATTGGCCACATCATCATATTCCAGCAACTGCTTACGAATATCGAAGTTATGGCCTTCCACCTTACGCTGCGCATTTTCGATAGAACGGGATACCCAGGGATGCTCAATTGCTTCGCCCTGTTGCATGCCCAGTTTTTTCATCAGGCCGGCAACCTTATCCGAGGCAAAGATACGCATCAGGTCATCCTGCAGTGACAGGTAGAAGCGTGTTGAACCCGCATCACCCTGACGACCCGAACGACCACGCAACTGGTTGTCTATACGCCTTGATTCATGGCGCTCACTGCCAATTACGTGCAAACCACCGGCTTCCAGCACAAGGTTATGCCGCTTCTGCCAGTCCTGATGTAATGCCGCTTGCTGTTCTTCACCAACTTCACCCAGGTTGGCCAGTTCAACATCGAAGTTGCCACCCAGCACTATGTCTGTACCACGCCCCGCCATATTGGTGGCGATGGTTACCGCACCCGGCACACCGGCTTCTGCAATAATGCTTGCTTCACGCTCATGCTGTTTTGCATTCAGTACATTGTGTTTAATATTTGCCTTGTTCAACAGATTGGACAGGTATTCTGACGCCTCTATTGAGGCCGTACCCACCAGAACCGGTTGCTGGCGCTGCTGGCAGTCCTTGATGTCTTCAACAATCGCATTGAATTTTTCTTCTGCGGTAAGAAAAATCAAATCGCCATAATCTTTTCGCGCCACCGGAAGATTGGGGGGAATGATCATGACTTCAAGCCCGTAAATAGACTGGAACTCATAGGCTTCAGTATCAGCGGTGCCGGTCATACCAGAGAGTTTTTCATACAGACGGAAATAGTTCTGGAAGGTAATTGAAGCCAGCGTCTGGTTTTCATTCTCGATGCTGACGCCTTCTTTCGCTTCAATCGCCTGGTGCAGGCCATCTGACCAGCGACGTCCTTCCATTGTACGGCCAGTGAATTCATCAACAATCACCACCTTGCCGTTCTGCACGATGTAATGCACATCCTTCTGATAGATGACATTGGCGCGTATCGATGCATTCAGGTAATGAATCAGGCTGATATTGGTTGCACTGTACAGGCTGTCATTTTCTTCCAGGATGCCTTCGCGGAGCAGAATCTGTTCTACTTTTTCATGGCCCTGTTCGGTAATGTGAATCTGCTTGTTCTTTTCATCAACCGTGTAATCGCCATCCGGTTCAATTTCTTTTGACTCCGGTGTTTCGGCACGCGTCAGTTCTTTTACAAATTCATTAAAGCGTTTATACAGTTCCGAGTTATCACTGGCCGGGCCGGAGATAATCAACGGTGTTCTCGCCTCATCAATCAGTATCGAGTCAACCTCGTCGATAACGGTAAAGTGCAGGTCCCGCTGTACCTTCTCGTCAACACTGAACGCCATATTGTCGCGCAGGTAATCGAAACCGAATTCATTATTGGTGCCGTAGGTGATATCCGCATCATAAGCCTGTTTCTTTGCCAGGTGATCCATACCGGATATAACCACACCGGTGCTCAGCCCCATAAAGGCATACAGCTTGCTCATCCAGTTGGCATCACGCTGCGCCAGGTAGTCATTCACCGTGATCACGTGCACGCCTTTGCCGGGCAGGGCATTCAGGTAGGCTGCGAGGGTTGCCACCAGGGTTTTACCTTCACCGGTTCGCATCTCGGCGATATTACCGTGGTGAAGTACGATGCCACCGATCAGCTGCACATCGAAATGGCGCATCCCCAGCGAGCGAACACTGGCCTCACGAACCGCCGCGAAGGCTTCAGGCAGCAAGGCGTCCAGTGTCTCACCATCGCTCAGACGCTGGCGAAATTCCGCTGTTTTAGCACCCAGCTGCTCATCAGTGAGGCCTTTATACTCGTCTTCCAGGCCGTTGATTCGAGTAACGATTTTGCGATACTTTTTTACCTGACGATCATTACGACTGCCAAAAATTTTTCGCATTAAACTGGATGCCATTGTGTATCCTTATTTACGTGAGGTGGTGTTGATCAACATATTATTAAAATGAGGCTGTATTATGCCTTAGAAAGCGCAGTGGCTTAAGCATTGAGGGGAAAAAAACAGGAAATAGGTGCTGTACGGACTAGCGTTTCTGAACAAATTTCTGCGGGTTAATCTGTCGCCCATTCTTTAATACTTCAAAATGCACATGTGGCCCGGTTGAACGCCCTGTTGAACCCATTTTGGCGATCACCTGGCCTTTTTTGACGCTGGTTCCAACGCTGACCAGCTGTTCTTTATTGTGCGCATAACGGGTGATATAGCCATTACCATGATTGATTTCAACCAGGTTGCCATAGCCGTAACGCCGGCCAGACCAGGTCACAACCCCCCCCGCAACGGCCAGTACATCTGCACCTTCCTTACCCGCAAAGTCCATGCCTTTATGAAATTGCAGCTTACCGGTAAATGGATTGGTACGGGTGCCATAGTAGGAGGATATCCAGCCACGCTGAATGGGCCGTCCTTCGGGGAACACCTCTTCCTGCATATGGCTGCTCATCAGCACATCTTCCAGTACCCTTAACTGCTGCTCCCGGTCTTCCAGCGCACGAATCACTGAATCGATTTCACTGCCAAAATCCAGCTCCTGCAGGCCAGGCTCATCCGGGCCACCAATACCCGGTGACTCCTCAAAATTGAATTCACCACTGTCCAGCTTGGCGATGGTTACCAGCTTCTGACCCAGCGCATTGAGGCGCATCGCATGTGCCTGCACTTCGCCCAGCCGCGCTGCCAGCGCATCCAGATCAGCCCGCGCATTAAAGCGCGTCTGGCTGATCAGCTCACGCTGCAATTTAATTTCCTGCTGTATTGAGCTAATACTGGAGGATGAGGCCTGAGACTGACCAACCCAGTAGCCAAACAGCCCCAGCCCGGCCGCGAAAACCGCACCGAACAACATCAATAACATGAGCTGTACAGGGCTGCCAATCTGCACACGGCAGGGGCGCCCGCGAAATTTACTGAGAAGAATTATGTCCATAGGGAAAACTAACGTGTAATGAATAATCTATGAGTGTTTGATAACCTGAAATATAGCTTAAAACATACCATATTACCCAAATGGATTATAGAACTTTGGTCTAAAATGAATAAATAGCCTGCACTGAACCGGGTGGAAAGGCCATTGATTCATTCATTTATACCTTTTATCCATTATACTGCCCTTATGGACAGCATCTCCAACAAACTGCAGAGCCGCCTGCGCCGTCAGGCACAACAATTACAGGGCATTCTGAGCGCCCTCAAATCCGCCCTGCCCGCGGAGTGCCAGCCCCATCTCGAGGTGGGGGGCATTCGCGATAACCAGCTGGTTATACTCACCGACTCCACCGTGTGGCAAACCCGTCTGCGTATGTACAGCCAGAGCATGCTGGAGTCGGTTCAGCAACACACTGAATTACGACCCAGCCGGCTGATTATCAAGGTCTCTCCGCCCAGGCGGCCGCCTGCGGAAGAACATCACCCGAGGCGTTTTATCAGCCAGAAAAACGCTGATATTATCGAAAAGACAGCGCAGGGTATCAGTGACCCCGAGTTACGAAAAGCCCTGGAAAAGCTGGCAAAACACACAAAATAGTCCAGAAATGACGGCTTTCTATATCTTTATAGGCAAAAAAAGCCCTGATTTATCAGGGCTTTTTTTTATTTGCTTTCAGTAGCTAAACGTCTCAGTCAGTTGCAATTTATGCATGCACAGGCTGTGAGTAGGAAATAGGCGACACCGCCTCATCATCCTCAAAAGTCACTTCTTCCCAGGCATCTGGCTGGGCGATTAGCGCCTTTAACAGCGCATTGTTCAACGCATGACCCGATCTGTAACCGGAATAAGCACCAATCAGGCTATGACCCAGCAGGTACAGATCGCCGATTGCATCGAGAATCTTGTGTTTGACGAACTCATCCTGGTAACGCAGGCCGTCTTCATTCAATACGCGGTAATCGTCAACACCAATGGCGTTATCCAGGCTTGCACCCAGTGCCAGGTTATTGGCGCGCAGCTTTTCAAAGTCACTCATAAAGCCGAAGGTACGGGCTCGACTGACTTCTTTTACAAAGGAGGTGGAGGAAAAATCAATCGATGCCTGCTGCGGCGCGCCATTGAATACCGGATGATCGAAATCAATGGTAAAGGTTACTTTAAAGCCTTCAAATGGCTCGAACTTCGCCCATTTGTCTTCTTCTTCGACGATAATCGGCTTCAATATACGTATAAATCGCTTGGCTTTTGCCTGCTCCACTATGCCAGCGGATTGCAGTAAAAACACAAAAGGGCCTGAGCTGCCATCCATAATCGGCACTTCATCAGCACTCAGGTCCACATAGGCATTGTCTATACCCAGGCCTGCCATGGCTGACAGCAGGTGCTCAACGGTTGATACCTTAACCCCGTTTTCACCCAGTGTTGTTGACAGCTGTGTATCACACACATTCTCCGCTTTTGCGAAAATCTCAACCGGCTCATCCAGATCGACACGGCGGAAAACCACGCCTGTGTCGGGCGCTGCGGGACGAAGTGTAAGATACACCTTGTTTCCAGTGTGTAAACCGACACCGGTGGCGCGGATTACATTTTTGATAGTGCGTTGGCGAATCAAAGTCTTTAATTCCTAATTTGGCTAGGCGAACAAGCCTGAGGGCGTAAATCCGCGCAAATTATACATAAATTGTAACAATTAGAACATAATATTCTGATATAGGGACATTATAGGCCAGTTTGCGGCACAAACAGCCAACTCCTACACAAAATTCGATATTACTAACTGCCTCTGGCGCTGATTCAGCTCATGGGTTTAATCCGCCTGGCGCCGTAAAAAGGCCGGTATATCCAGCATATCATCATCCAGGCCACCACTCAGGCCATCGCCAGACGCCTTTTTGCGCTGGATGGTCGGCTTGTCGTATGCATTATAGTCTACATTGCCAGTTGCGGTGCGTTGCACAATCTTCATATTGTCCTTCGCCAGGTTAACCTGATGACCCAGGCCGGTCGCAACAACTGTCACGCGCAGTTCGTCCTGCAGATCTGGATCTATCGCCGTACCCATAACCACCACTGCTTCATCGGAAGCAAAGGAGCTGATAATCGCGCCTATGTCTTCAAACTCACCCAGGGTCAGATTGGTACCTGTGACATTCACCAGGATACCCCGTGCACCGGAAATATTCACATCTTCCAGCAGTGGGCTGGCCACAGCGGCTTCGGCGGCCAGGGTCGCGCGGTTATCACCAGTCGCCAGACCTGAGCCCATCATACCCATGCCATTCTGTGACATAACGGTGCGCACATCCGCGAAGTCAACGTTAATAACACCGGGATGAGTGATCAGTTCAGTGATGCCCTGCACTGCGTTGTGCAACACATCATTGGCACCATTAAAGGCATTCATTAAATCAAACTCACGGCCATAGACACTCAGCAGTTTGTCGTTTGGAATAGTGATCAGTGAATCAACGTGCTGACTCAGCTCCTTGATACCGTTCTGTGCAATCTTCATGCGGTTTGCGCCTTCAAACACAAAGGGCTTGGTCACCACACCGACACAAAGAATACCCATATCACGCGCAATCTGTGCAACGATTGGCGCAGCACCGGTACCGGTTCCACCACCCATGCCGGCGGTTACGAAAATCATATCCGCACCCATAATAGTTTCCTGAATGCGTTCACGGTCTTCGAGCGCAGCCTGTCGACCAATTTCCGGGTTTGCACCAGCCCCCAGACCTTTGGTGATATTGCCACCGATCTGTAACGAAGTTGCGCCATTGATTTTAGTTAAAGCCTGCGCATCTGTATTGGCACAGATAAAATCAACACCTTCTATACCGGTTGAGACCATGTGTCTAACAGCGTTACCACCGCCGCCACCGACACCGACGACTTTTATCACGGCATCTTGTGCAACAGAATCCATTAATTCAAACATGTGATATCTCCTCATTTATATATTTATGCTGGCAGCCTGCTGCTACCAGTGTGTTCGTAATAAAAAAACCATTAACCCGCGTTTTCAACCCCGGCACAGTAACTAAAAATTTCCCTGAAACCAGTTTTTCATGCGATCCCATAGGCCTTTCATCCCCCTGTCTGTTGAAAATATACGCGTACCACTATTCTGGTGCTGCTCGCCATACAAAAGCAAACCAACACCGGTCGAATGAATTGGGTTGTTGACCACATCTGCCAGGCCACTGACATATTGTGGTTTACCTAAACGGACTGGCATGTGGAAAATTTCTTCCGCTAGATCCACAACGCCTTCCATTTTTGAACTGCCACCGGTAAGTACAATGCCGGCAGCAATCACATCTTCAAAACCACTTTTTCTTAACTCAGCCTGTACCAGTCCCAGCAATTCGTCATACCTGGGTTCAACCACTTCAGCCAGGGTCTGGCGTGACAGTTTACGTGGTGGACGATCACCCACACTGGGCACTTCAATGGTTTCATCGGCATTGGCCAACTGGCGCAGTGCACAGGCATACTTGATCTTGATTTCATCCGCATACTGGGTGGGTGTTCTCAATGCAACTGCGATGTCATTGGTTACCTGATCACCTGCAATTGGAATAACCGCGGTATGGCGAATCGCACCATCGGTAAACACCGCAATATCGGTTGTGCCACCACCTATATCCACCAGGCAGACACCCAGTTCCTTTTCATCTTCAGTTAATACCGAGTAGCTGGATGCAAGCTGTTCGAGAATAATGTCATCAACTTCAAGACCACAACGCCGAACACACTTGATAATATTCTGTGCTGCTCCCACCGCGCCTGTTACCAGGTGCACCTTGGCTTCAAGACGCACACCGGACATGCCGATGGGTTCACGCACGCCTTCCTGCTCATCAATAATAAATTCCTGCGGCAGTATATGCAGAATGCGCTGGTCCGCAGGAATGGCAACAGCCCGTGCAGCGTCTATTACGCGATCCAGATCCATTTCGCTTACTTCACGATCCTTTATCGCCACAATGCCATGGGAGTTGATACTCTTTATATGGCTTCCTGCGACACCGGCATAAACTGAATGAATCTGGCAGCCTGCCATCAACTCGGCCTCTTCAACCGCTCTTTGTATCGACTGTACGGTGGACTCGATATTTACCACCACACCCTTTTTTAATCCCCGGGATGGATGCGAGCCGAGACCGATGATTTCAATTTGTCCGTCGGCTGTTATTTCACCGACAATAGCAACCACCTTGGATGTACCTATATCCAGCCCCACAATCAGATTTTTTTCAGATTTTTTCGTCATGCTATTTACGCCTCTTTCCAGGCTACTGCAAAACCATTGGTATAGCGCATATCTATATGCTCAATTTTGCGTGTTTCAGATTGAAAGTTATTTCGATATACAGAAGCAAACCGCTGTAACCGCTCATACATATTATTTCTACCCAACCTCAGTTCTATGCCGTTTTCCATAATCAGGGTCCATGACCTTCGTGGATCCAGTTTCATTTCCTGAATATACAAACCGGTTTCCAGCAACCAGGCCTGCATTCTGGCCAGCTCCTTGAACATGCTGCCGTGTAAACCCTCAGGGCCGCTCATACGTGGCAGTCGCTCACTCAGTGTTCGACCCGGCGAGAACAGGTCACCCTTTGAGCTCAGTACCGCATCCTCACCCCAGAATACAACCGGCTGTTTTTCCATTACTCTAACCAGCAGCTGATCAGGCCACTGCCGCCTCACAGATACATCTTCTACCCAGGGAAGCTCAATCAGTACATTACGCACAGCCACCAGATCAACACTGAAGAAACCACCATCAACCACCGGCATGGCATGCTCCCTTAACTGCTCTTTATCCAGGTACTTAAACTCACCCTCAATCTTGACTGACGATATAGGCAAAACAGTACTCATAGTCAGTTTCTGGTATAGAGCCATGACCATTAACATAAACATCGCGATAAAAAACAATTTTGGTCGATAAACAAAAACCGCAATATCAGACAGCTGTTTGAAAAAAGCAGCATTACGCTTCTGCGGCCTGGCTTTACTGACTCGCCTGTTGAATTTTACTGGCTGCTTACGCTTAATCATGCAGTTCTGCTCCCTGCAATATCCTGATTACCAGTTCATCAAATGTATATCCGGCCTGCCTGGCTGCCATGGGCACCAGGCTGTGATCTGTCATGCCCGGTACGGTATTTACTTCAATTAACCAGGCCTTGTTGTCTTTATCAATCATGAAGTCGACTCGGCCCCAGTTTTTTGCCATCACCGCATCAAACGCCTGCTTCATTAGTTTTCCCAGCTGCAATTCTGTTTCTTCTGCCAGACCACAGGGACAGACATAACGCGTATCATTGGAAATATACTTTGCCTGGTAGTCATAAAAATCGTTATGGGTTTCCAGACGAATCATTGGCAACACCTCATCACCTAAAATCGTCGCCGTATACTCCTGACCCTCAATGAATTTTTCAGCCATAATGGCACCTCCACAGGCTTGTGCCATCTGCCACGCAGGCAACATCTCCTGTTCGCTTTTAACCTTACTGATACCTATGCTTGAACCTTCAAGTACCGGCTTGATCATCAGTGGCAAACCAAGTTTCTGTAATGCACGTTTACAATCTTCTTCAGATTCAAGCATCTGATATTCAGGTGTTGGCATTGACAGACCAAGCCACAATTGCTTACAGCGCATTTTGTCCATTGACAGAGCCGAGCCCAGCACGCCGGAGCCTGTGTAGGGAATCTTCAGCACATCCAGCACACCCTGAATAACACCATCCTCGCCACCACGACCATGCATCATATTAAATACATGGCTTACCTGTTCCTGTTTCAGACGCTCACAGATGTTTTTATCAACATCAATACCGATGGCATTTACACCCTGCCTTAACAGCGCATCAAGTACCGCTTTACCACTGTTTAGCGAAACCTCTCGCTCCGCAGACCAGCCACCCATCAAAACTGCAACTTTGCTGAAATCAGTCATTGCTAACCCTGCCAACAATCTTTACTTCAGACTGTAACTTCACATTAAATTTTTCGTTTACTGTTTGCTGAATATGCTGCATTAACGCTTCCACATCTGCTGCCTTTGCCTGCCCGATATTGATAATGAAATTGGCATGCTTATCGGACACCACTGCATCACCTATACGAAAACCCTTCAGCCCACTGGCTTCAATCAATCGTGCGGCATGATCCCCCGGCGGGTTTTTGAACACCGAGCCACAACTCGGCACGCCCGTCGGCTGGGTTTCGCCACGCTGTTTAAGCAACTGCTTTACCTGCTGCGCAGCCTGCTCGCCATCGCCTGGGCGCAGGCATATATCGGCACTCACAAACCATTCGTTTTCATGGCCTTTGACCGAGCGATAACCAATCTGGTAATCATCTCTGGTACGCGTATAAACATTGCCAGACCGGTCTACGGTATTCACTGTTTCTACAACCGACCAGGTTTCACCACCAAATGCACCGGCATTCATTGCCAGTGCGCCACCTAGCAAGCCGGGAATGCCGGCAAAAAACTCGGCCCCCAGTAAATTGTTTCTGTGACAGAAGCGCGATAACTTTGCACAACTTACACCTGCACCTGCACTCACTCGGTTATCTGCATGTAAATCGATATTTGCCATACTGCCTTTGAAGGAAATAACAGTACCCTCTATTCCGCCGTCTCTCACCAGCAGGTTGCTACCCAGGCCGATAAACATCAGCGGCTCGGATTCTGGCAAACTCGTCAGGAACAATGCCAGATCATCGATATCCGCAGGCGTATACATCCGTTCTGCCGGACCACCGATTTTCCAGCTGGTGTGCCTGCTCATTGGCTCATTCACCAGTAAATTACCGCGCAATGTCTGTAAACTGGAGGCCGCCATCATTTTGCCAGCGCCCCGGGTAGTTTTTCTGCAATTGAACCGATACTGCCTGCACCCAGTGTCAGCAATACATCACCGTCTTCAATTACGTTTAAAATCGATTCATTAAGTTCATCCAGATTTTCCACGAACACTGGATTGACCTTGCCACGGGCACGAATCGCAGCACACAGTGCGCGACCATCGGCACCTGCGACTGGCTCTTCACCTGCTGCATATACCTCGGTTACTAACAATGTATCTGCTTCAGACAGCACCTTGCTGAAGTCTTCAAACAGGTCCCTAGTACGGGAGTAACGGTGTGGCTGGAACACCACAACAATGCGCCTGTCACTCCACGCCCCTCTGGCTGCATCCAGGGTCGCCCTGATTTCTGTTGGATGATGGCCGTAGTCGTCTACCAGCAGTATGCGCCCCTTTGCCGTATCAATTTCGCCATACTGCTGCATACGTCGGCCAATACCATCAAAGCCCTGCAGTGCCAGCTGTATGGGTGACATTTCAACACCCAGTAGATAGGCAACCGTAATCGCTGCCAGCGAATTCAACACATTGTGTTTTCCCGGTAGATTCAGTGTAATCGGAACCGACTCACTCTTACCGGGTAACAGCAGATCATAATGGCATTGCATGCCGTTACAACGAATATTACTCGCTTTCACATCCGCATCGGTTTCTATGCCATAGGTAATAACCGGCCGCGAAATATCATCCAGCAGTTCTCGGTTAACCGGATCATCCAGGCAGATAATTGCCTGGCCATAGAAGGGTAAGTGATGCAGAAATTCGATAAATGACTGTTTGTACTTTTCAAAATCACCGCCATGGGTCTCAAGGTGATCCGCATCGATATTGGTCACCACCGCGATCATCGGCTGCAGTAATAAAAATGAGGCGTCACTTTCATCGGCTTCAGCAACAAAGTATTTACCTTCACCCAGCTTGGCATTAGTGGCCGCACTGTTCAGTTTGCCACCAATCACATAGGTTGGATCTATGCCGGCTTCTATCAACAGGCTTGCAGTGAGGCTGGTGGTTGTGGTTTTTCCATGCGTACCTGCAATTGCAATGCCGTATCTGAAGCGCATAATTTCTGCCAGCATTTCTGCACGACGAATAACCGGAATGCGCAAATCCCTGGCAGCAACCACCTCGACGTTATCAGCTGCAATCGCGGTAGACACCACAACCACTTCTGCCTGTTTAATATTATCCGCTGACTGACCAATCTGGATATTCGCGCCCTGCTCAAACAATCGCCGAGTTGCTGCATTCTCCCTGACATCTGAACCGGACACCTGGTAACCAAGATTGAGCAGCACTTCCGCAATACCACACATGCCGACACCACCGATGCCAACAAAATGCACGTGACGAATTTTACGCATGGGATGGATTTCAATTAACATCATACCCCCCTGCAAGCAGGCAGGCCTGTGTCACCTGCTGCGTAGATTGCGGCATGCCACGCTGACGGGCTTTCTTCGCCATTTGCAAAGCCTGTGGTCGATCAATTGCCTGTAAAATATTTACTAGTGATTGCGTGTCCAGTTGTTGCTGCTGAATCAGCACGGCCGCACCGCTGTCACTCAGGTATTTTGCATTCATTGTCTGGTGGTCATCCACTGCATGGGGATAGGGCACCAGGATAGAGGCCACTCCGGCAGCAGCCAGTTCGGCAATGGTCATTGCTCCAGCGCGGCAGATCACCAGATCTGCCCAGGCATACATTGCAGGCATATCATCGATATATTCGAATACTTCAGCGTCCACACCCAGTTGCCTGTAATTGGCATTGGCCTGCTGGAAATTACCCGGACCTGCCTGATGCCTGATACTCAACTGTTTGTTTTTCGCAAGTTCTGCACAGGCCTGCGGAACCACCTCATTAAGGCGCGAGGCACCCAGGCTGCCACCAAATACCAGAATACGTAATGCGCCTTCGCGCGCGGCAAAACGTTTTTCCGGCTCAGCAATTTCAGAAATTTCAGAACGCACCGGATTGCCGACGTGTTCGGCATTATTCAGACTACCCGGAAATGCCTGCATCACTTTATTCGCCAGTTTAGCCAGCAGACGGTTACTCATTCCAGCCACCGCGTTCTGTTCATGAATCAGTAATGGCAGACGTAATAACCAGGCCATTACGCCACCGGGGGCAGACACAAAGCCACCCATGCCCAGCACAGCAGCAGGTCTACGGCGGATTAAAATACGCGCAGCCTGGTAACAGGCAAGCATGATTTTTGCCGGCGCCAGCAATAATGTGGTAATGCCCTTTCCGCGCAAGCCACTCATACCCAGCCAGTCAATTTCAATACCTGCTGCAGGAACCAGACGTGCCTCTATACCCTTACGCGTACCCATCCATACCACCGGAATACCGCGTATTCGTAATTCTTCCGCCACCGCCAGCGCAGGATACACATGACCTCCAGTACCGCCAGCCATAATCATCACCGGGCGCATCACATTATTCATGCGGCCTCCCCGATTAAATCTTTCACGCTTTTGTTTCTTGTCGTGCGTGAAATTGCTCGCGCAGTCTTGCGTTCACTATTCTGCCGTCCACCCGAAACTTTTCGACTGATTGCCTGAGCTGAAGAGCATTCATAGGCAATGCGTAATAGCAGCCCAATAGACATACACACAACTATCAGGCTACTGCCACCATAACTCATCAGCGGCAAAGTCAGTCCTTTGGTGGGTAACACACCCATATTGACACCAATATTGATAAATGCCTGCAGCCCCAGCCAGATACCAATGCCATAGGACAGATAAGCAGCAAACTGGTTACCGCTGGCCTCCGCCTTACGTGCGATCATAAAGGCTTTCAATACCAGTGCCGTAAACAGACCAATCACCAGCACAACCCCCATCAGTCCAAGTTCTTCAGCGAGAACGGCAAATAGAAAGTCGGTATGTGCCTCAGGCAGATAAAACAGTTTCTGCACACTGCCACCCAGGCCGACACCGGTCCATCCACCGGAACCAATGGCGATTAATGACTGGGTTAACTGGAAGCCACTGTTAAATGGATCGGCCCATGGATCAACAAATGCGGTCAGGCGCTGAAGTCGATAGGGAGACGAGACAACCAGTAAACTGGCAGCTGCTGTAAATAATGAAATAACCGCGGCAAACTGAATAAAACGTGCACCCGCAAGATAGGTCATGCTCAGCACCGTTGCCATAATCACAACTGCCGCACCGAAGTCGGGCTCAAGCAACAGGAACAGACACACCGCACCCACCATCAGCATGGGTTTTGTAAATCCCAGTAAACTCGTACGTACACCATCACCATGGCGTACCAGATAACCTGCGACATAGATCATTAAAAACAGCTTTACGATTTCTGATACCTGAAAATTCAAAACCCCTATGGGTATCCAGCGGGTTGAGCCATTAACGGTTTTACCAATACCTGGCACCAGCACCAGAATCACCAGTGCAAACGACACTGCCAGCAGCACCAACCCGGCCTTCTCCCAGTACACCAGTCGAATTTTAAAAATTGCGATGGCTGCGGCTATACCCAGTGCCGCTGCAATCAACTGCCGGTACAGGTAATAAAACGGCGTTGATGTCTTACTGTCTGCTACACTGATCGAGGCCGAGGCAACCATCACCAGCCCGATACATAACAGCGCCAGTGCCAGCAACAGTAATCCGCCATCCAGACCTTCAACCATCAGTGGTCGCTCACCATAGGGTTTACGTAATCCATGTTTCTGCTTGAAAAGTTGCAGTGGATTCATATTAATGCCTCCACCGCCTGCACAAAGACTTCACCACGCTGCTGGTAACCATTAAACATATCAAAACTGGCACAGGCCGGTGACAGCAACACTGTATCACCAGGGTGTGCAATTTCAGCGGCGATACCCACCGCATCAAACATATCTCTGGCATACCAGACAGGCACAACATCCTGCAGTGCCTGTTCGATCATAGGCGCATCCTTACCCATTAAAACTACACTGCGCACCTTGTCTGCCACGACGCTTCTCAGGCTGCTAAAATCAGCATCTTTTGCCAGCCCACCGGCAATCAGGATCAGTCGATTTTTAACCTCGATACCAGCAATGGCTGCCATCGTTGCGCCAACATTGGTACCTTTTGAATCATTCACCCAGCTAACTTCGTTTTTCTCCGCCACAAACTGTGTACGGTGCGCCAGCCCGGCAAATGTTTTGACAGTGTGCAATACTACATCCATGGCAAATCCAACGGCTTCAGCCATGGCCAGTGCAGCCAGCACATTGGCAATATTATGCTGCCCCTGCAATCGAACATCACCTTGCCTGATAATTTTTCTATCACCCTTGCATAGCCAGACTTCATTATCAAAACTGCGCAGCCCGTAATCACCTTCTGCTGGTTCATGCAGGGTAAAACCTGTTACCTGTTGATGACCTTGCTGCATTGCGTTAACCCGCGGATCGTCACGGTTAACCACAACATGCTGGCAGTTGTGATAAATGTTCTGTTTGGCCTGCGCATAGGATTCAAAGCTGTCGTAGCGATCCAGATGATCGGGACTGACATTCAGTACCACCGCTGCCTGTGGTTTTAAACTGTGCAAGGTCTCCAGCTGAAAGCTCGATAACTCCAGCACATACAATTCTGCATTATCATCCAGCAGGTCCAGTGCCGGTGTACCAAGATTGCCACCAACCCTGACATTCACATTTGAAACTTTGGCCATTTCACCCAGCAAGGTAGTGACCGTGCTTTTGCCATTTGAGCCGGTAATCGCCAGCAAGGGAGCATTTACCTGTTGTGCAAACAGCTCAATATCGCCCATAACCTCAACACCCTGCTGTATGGCATGCTGTATCACACCCTCGCGTGTTGAAACACCGGGACTGACAATGATTCTGCCAGCACCCATAAACAGGGCTTCATCAAATTCACCCAGCACCAGTTCAGTTTGCGGAGATACTGATCGCATCGCCTCAAGGCCTGGTGGATTTTCACGACTGTCGGCGACCACAATATTCTCACCGCGCGAGATTAGATAACGCACAACCGACAAGCCGGTAATGCCGAGTCCGACAACCAGTGTATATGCTGATTTTTGCTTATCGTTAGTTGTCATTGCAGTTACCAGTGCAGCTACAGAAATACTCGACAATGTTTCTGCAGTTACGTTCATGTGCTCCGTTTAGCCTTTCAATTAGCCTGTCGTTTAACGTACTTTTAATGATGCCAGCCCGATCAGTACCAGTACCACGGTAATTATCCAGAATCGGACAATAACTCTTGGCTCCGGCCAGCCTTTCAATTCAAAATGATGGTGCAGGGGCGCCATTCTAAAAATTCTTCGTCCAGTTAATTTGAATGAAGCCACCTGTAAAATTACCGAGATGGTTTCCATTACAAACACACCGCCCATAATTAATAACACCAGTTCCTGCCTGATCAGTACTGCCACCACACCCAGTGCTGCACCCAGCGCCAGTGCACCGACATCACCCATAAACACCTGTGCCGGGTAAGTGTTAAACCAGAGAAAACCCAGGCCAGCGCCGACCAGGGCACCACAAAAAACCACCAGCTCACCCACACCGGCAACATAGGGAATACCCAGGTAGCTGGCGAAATTTATATGCCCGGTTACATAGGCAATCACCCCCAGTGCACCCGCCACCAGCACAGTTGGCAATATGGCCAGACCATCCAGGCCATCCGTCAGATTGACTGCATTACTGCTACCGACAATCACCAGGTAGGCCAGAACAATGAATCCTGCACCCAGCGGAATCAGTACGTCTTTTACAAATGGAATCACCAGTGTGGTTTCAATCGACTGTTGTGCACTAGTATAAATATAAAGCGCCGCACCCAGGCCGAATACACTTTGCCAGAAATACTTGGTTTTTGCGGTTAAGCCCTGGCTACAACCGCCCTTGAGCTTTTTGAAATCATCAATAAAGCCAACCGCACCAAACAGCATAGTGACAATCAGCGCCACCCATACCTGACGATTGGATAAATCCATCCACAACAGGCTACTGATTGCCACTGCAACCAGAATCAGCGAACCACCCATGGTTGGCGTGCCAGCTTTGGACAGGTGCGCCTGGGGGCCATCATCACGTATATTCTGGCCAATCTTGTACATGGTTAAGCGGCGTATCATTGCCGGACCGATTATCAGTGATATCAGCAGTGCGGTAAGCGTACCCAGAATGCCGCGCAGGGTTAGATAGCGAAACACATTAAAGCCACTGTAATACTGTGTCAGGTAATCGGTTAACCAGAGCAGCATTAAACCAACTCCTCTGTCAGTTGCTTAACGATTTCTTCCATATGCATAAAGCGCGAACCTTTTACCAGCACGCCCAGTGCAGTCGTTTGATGCAATTTTAAAAACGTCATTAACTCATCTTTATTTTCAAAAATCTGTGCGCCATCGCCGAATGCATCCACAGCATGCTGACTAGCCTCTCCCACCGCCAGTAAACGACTGATACCGGCTCTTCGTGCCTTGATACCCGCATCAAAATGTAACCGCGTCGCATCCCTGCCCAGCTCGCCCATATCACCCAGCACCAGCCAGTGCTCGCCAGGTAATTGTTTGAGCACATCGATACCTGCACTCAAGGAAGCTGGATTGGCATTGTATGTGTCATCTATCACCACCAGTGTTGGTGACACCTGATGCATTTTCAGGCGACCCTCTACTGATTCGAATTGTTGTAATGCTTCGCTGATTTTTTCCACTGGAACCTGTAATGTCACCGCCACGGCAATTGCAGCCATTGCATTCATTGCGTTATGTCGACCATGTACTTTGAGTACAACCCGAAACATACTGTCGTTATGCCAGACCTTGAGCACACCACCCTGCTCTGCAGGCTTCCATTCGCCGTAAACCGTCGCAGCTCTATCACGCAGCGAGAAATCAACAATACGGTGCTTCTCACACAAACCATGCCAGTAGTCACTGTAGTCATCATCACGGTTAATAATTGCAACGCCATTTTCGGACAGTCCCTGGTAAATTTCGGCCTTGGCTTCAGCCACACCCTTGATCGAACCAAAACCCTCAAGGTGCGCCGGGCCCGCATTGTTAACAAGAGCAATATCGGGTTTTGCAATATTTGTCAGGTAGGCAATTTCACCATGGTGGTTAGCACCCATTTCAATCACCGCATAGTCCTGATGTTCCAGACCCAGCAGCGTTAACGGCATACCAATATCATTATTAAAGTTACCCCTGGTCACCAGCACCTCACCCTGCTTTCTCAGGATGGCAGCAAGCATTTCCTTGACAGTGGTCTTGCCATTACTGCCGGTAATACCCACCAGCGGGCCCTTGAATGCCTGTCGTCTGGCAGCTGCCAGGCAACCCAGTGCATGACGCGTATTATCTACCTTTATATAAGGCAGGGATGTCATAACATTGGTTTGCACCACGGCTGCCACCGCACCGGCGTCCTGTGCCTGCTGGATAAAATCATGGCCATCGAAACGCTCACCCGGCAATGCGATATACAGGTCACCGGGCTTGAGCTGCCTGCTGTCTGTTGAAATGGATGAAAAACTCACATCATTACCGTGCATTTCACCATGGACTATTTCTGTCGCCTGTTGAAGCGCCATCATTTAATTGCCTCCAGGCCTTTCAACGCCTGTTCCCGATCACTGAATGGGATCTTTTTATTACCAATAATCTGATAATCTTCATGCCCTTTTCCGGCGAGCAAAACCAGATCATCGGCCGATGCCATATTAATCGCCTGCTGTATTGCACGGGCGCGATCTGCCTCCACAATCAGTTTGAGCTGATCACTGATTCCCTGCTGCACTTCATCAATAATCAACGCAGGATCTTCATTGCGAGGGTTATCGCTGGTGAGAATAACCAGATCGGCATTCTGTTCGGCGACCTGCGCCATAATTGGTCGCTTGCCTGCATCCCGGTCGCCACCACAACCAAACACGCAAATCACTTTGCCATCAGTATGCTTGCGAATGTTTTTCAATACCTGTGACAGGGCTTCAGGGGTATGGGCGTAATCGATGACCACTACCGGCTTGCCCGGCTGCGCAATAATTTCCATTCGGCCAGGTACAGTCTTTAGTTTTTCTATGCGTTTAACAGCAAGGTTAAAATTCAGACCGCTTTGCAACAGCACGCAAAAACACGCAAGCATGTTATACACATTGAAGTCGCCAATCAGTCCGGTTGAAATTTCTGCTGAACCCTGTGAGCTATGCAGCATAAACTTCATTCCATCACGACGCGTTTCCAGCTGAGTTGCATACACATACATCTCACTTTTACAGGCCTTATCTTTATTCATGCCATAAAGCCAGATCGACTTATGCCCGGCCAGTTCTAGATACAGCTCCTGCCCCAGCCTATCATCCGCATTCAATACCAGTGCTTTACTCAAGTCGCCCGTGAACAGTTTCTTCTTCGCCTGTTTGTAGTTTTCCAGGTCGCCGTGATAGTCAAGATGATCCCGACTTAAATTGGTAAATATTGCCACATCAAAGCTAACCCCGTTGACCCGATTCTGATCAAGCCCATGTGACGATACTTCCATCGACACACTACTCGCACCAGCATCAACATACTGCGCCAGCATGCGCTGCAGGCTTAACATATCCGGCGTAGTTTGTGCTGATTTATCCAGCTGATTAATCAAACCGTTACCCAGTGTGCCGATCAGGGCTGCAGGTGATTCGGAACTCTGCATAGACTGCGCAATAAAATGACTCACCGTGGTTTTACCATCGGTACCTGTGACACCACTGACAAACAGTTTTTCAGAAGGGTAATCATAAAAAATATTCGCAAGCTGGCTCAGCTTGATCGGCAGATGCTTGATCGGCACACACACGGTGCGTGAGCTGATTTTCGCCAGTATCTGCTGACAATACTGGTCATATTGCGCATCGCACAGTACGGCAATAGCGCCACGGGAAATGGCGGCTTCGGCATAAGCCAGTCCATGTTCAAAGTGACCTTCCAGCGCTACAAAGACAAAACCCGGTTCTACCTGGCGACTGTCCAGTGCCAGCCCCTTTACTTCCACATCCGGCAGGAACTCGCTGTCACACACATCCTTTAACAACTGGCTGAGTGTTATTACCTGTGACTGTTGATCACGAGCTGTCATCATGCGCTCTTACCTTTTGTAACCGTGGCATTATCTGGTCGTCTTACGTACTGTAAATTATCCGGCTGGATATCAAGCAGACGCAGCGCACCCGACATCACTTTTGAGAACACAGGTGCTGCAACCTGCCCACCAAAGTATTCCCCATTCCGCGGTTCATCCAGCATCACGACCATAACCAGTTGCGGGTCAGATGCCGGCGCCATGCCGGCAAATACCGAAAGGTAACGATCATCTGCGTAGCCACCTGAGATAAACTTATGCACCGTGCCGGTTTTTCCAGCTACACTGTAATTGGCAATCGCAGCCTTTTGCGCTGTGCCTTCCGCACTCACCACCCGCTCCATCATGCGACGGATTTTTCTGGCGGTATCTGCCGACATCACTTTCTCACCCTGTATATCACCGTCCTGGCGCAAAAAACTCACGGGATAAACCATTCCACCGTTGGCAATGGCTGCATAGGCTCTTGCCAGCTGTAACGGCGTAACCGAAAGACTGTAACCAAAGGCCATGGTAGCCCGCTCAAAATCACTCAGGCGCTGGCTGCGCAGGTTGCCATTACGCTCACCCGGGAACCCACTGCCGGTATCCACGCCAAAACCAAGCCTGATATACATGTCCAGTTGTGTTTCCTGCTCCAGTGATAGCGCCACTTTACTGATACCAACATTGCTCGATTTGAGGATAATCTCACTCAGATTGATTTTTCCATAATCGCGCATGTCTTTAATAGCGCTACCCTGTACGCTGTAATAGCCGGGCGAGGTATGCACATTATCCATCGGATGCCATTTGCCCGACTCAAGTGCAGCGGCAATGGTAAACGGCTTCATGGTAGAGCCTGGCTCAAACACATCGGTCACCGCACGATTTCGATAAACACCGGGTCGTAACTGGCTGCGATTATTGGCATTGAAAGACGGCTGGTTGACCATCGCCAGAACTTCACCCGTATGAACGTTTAAAACCACTGCAGATCCTGCAATGGCTTTATGTTCTTTTACCGATGATTTAAGGGCCCTGTAGGCCAGATACTGTATGCGCCGGTCGATACTGAGATGCACAGGCCGGCCCGGTTCTGCCGGGCGTATTCTCTCCACATCATCAATCACCTGCCCCAGTCGATCACGCATGATTTTCTTGGCGCCCGGCTCACCGCGCAACCAGTCATCATAGGCCAGCTCCAGCCCTTCCTGCCCCCGATCATCAATATCGGCAAACCCCAGCACATGGGATGTCACTTCACCGGTTGGATAAAAGCGTTTATATTCACGCTGCAAATACACACCGGCGAGCCCCAGTGACTTCACCTGTTCACCGGTATCAGGTGACACCTGACGTTGAATATAAACAAATTCCTTATCGCTTAATTTATTCAGCTTGTTCTGCAGCTGCGCCTGGTTTAAATCAAGTATCTGCGCCAGTTTTTCAGCCGGATCTGCGCCTACCTGTAGTTCTTTTGGGTTTGCCCACACTGAATCCACCGGCGTACTGATCGCCAGTGGCTCGCCATTACGATCGTAAATATCACCACGGTGCGCTGTCAGCGGCACTATGCGCAAATGGCGCGCATCGCCCTGCTGTTTGAAAAAGGTCTGGTTAATTACCTGCATATCCAGCGCACGGTATAACAGGCCGCCAACAAGCAGCATAAACACGGCGAGAACAACCATGCGTCTGAGCTGAAATTGTGGCCTGTTAGTATTAGTCTTCATCGGTGATATATAAAATGTCGTTTGCCTTTGGCAGTGTCATATTTAATTTTTTACGCGCTATCTCTTCTATTCTTCCATGTGAGGACCAGGTGCTCTGCTCCAGCTGCAAACGTCCCCATTCGATATCCAGCTCATCTATCTGCTGATACAGCGCCTGTAATTCAACAAATAATTTCCGGCTCTGGTGTTTGCTATAAACCACCGCTACTGCGGATAACACAACTGCCAGAACCAGTCCTGAAAGCAGTGTTAACTGTAATTTCACTTAATACGCTCCAGCACTCGCAGCACTGAGCTTCTGGCCCGCGGGTTCTGCTGCAACTCCAGCGCACCCGGCTTTATCGCTTTACCCACCACGCGATATGGCTGCTGCAAATCCTTTGACATTATCGGTATATCTTTTGGCAACTGTGGGCCACGCGATATATCCCTGAAGAAACGCTTTACCATGCGATCTTCCAGTGAATGGAAACTGATCACTGCCAGTCGACCACCCACCGATAAAACATTCACCGCTGACTTCAATGCCTGCTCCAGCACTTCAAGTTCACGGTTGATAAAAATCCGCATGGCCTGAAAACTTTTTGTTGCCGGATGCTTCTTCTTATCTTTCACCGGTATCGCCCCGGCAATAATATTTGCCAGCTGCACCGTGTCATTTATCTCTGTCTGCTGCCGGTACTGCACAATCGCATGGGCAATGCGTCGCGCAAACTTTTCCTCACCCAGGTGCATCAGCACGGTTACCAGATCATATTCATCAACCTGTGCCAGCCATTCCGCAGCAGACTGACCCGCCTGTGGATTCATGCGCATATCCAGTGGCCCCGGTTTAAGAAAACTGAAACCTCTCGATGCATCATCCAGCTGTGGCGATGACACACCGATGTCCAGCAACACACCGTCTACCCTGCGCATCAATCCCTGCTCTGTCACAAAATCCTGCAGCGATTCAAAATTGCGCTGCACTATCTGAAATCGTGCATCCTCTGCAAATTTCTGCTGCGCTGCGGCTATCGCCTGCGGGTCCTGGTCCATCGCCAGCAACCGGCCCTGCGGCCCGAGCTGCGCCAGTATCGCGGCGGAATGCCCACCCCGGCCGAAGGTGCCGTCCAGGTAAACCCCGTCGGGCCTGATCGCCAGTGCCGCCACCGCCTCGTTAAGTAACACCGGGCGATGGTCCGTTATTTCATTACTCATTACAGCGACAGACTTTCCAGTGCATCTGGCAACACACTGTCATCCGCCTCGACCTCATCCAGCCAGGCCTGCTGGTTATCGTTCCAGACCTGTTCATCCCAGATTTCAAACTTCTTGCCCTGGCCGATCAGCACGCATTTTTTATCCAGGCCTGCGTAGTCCCGCAGCATGGTTGGCAGCAAAATCCGACCCTGACTATCCAGCTCCGCCTCGGTGGCATGGCCGATTAATAAACGCTGCAACAGACGTGACTGCTTGTTCAAACTGGGCAGCGCGGCCAGCTGGGCCTCGATCACTTCCCACTCATGCTGCGGGTACACCAGCAGGCAACGGTCACGATCCACGGTCACAATCAGACGCCCACCGCAGGACTCCATGAGCTTGTCACGGTAGCGGGACGGTATGGCCATGCGGCCCTTGGCGTCGAGATTCAGATTGTTGATGCCACGAAAGATCATGTTGTGCGCGGTGTCATCCCTAAGGCTATTTATTGCGTTATTGGTTACTGGTTAAGGCCGTCGAAGCTGCCTTACCGGCCGGAAAAGTGACTGAGCCGTGGTCGAAAAAACACATTTTCACCCACAATCACCCACTATTCCCCACACAACTGAACTATAGGTACCACCCCCCACCACTGTCAAGCAAAAACAGGTGAGAAACAGGGAATTTTTTCCTTATATGACAACAACTTAGAGCCATTTCACAGAAAGCGAGAGGCGACGGACGGGATAACAAAAGATAACTCAGCGAGTTAAGAATACTACTTAAGAAACTACATTAGGTTTGAGGAGGTTCGGGGATAATTCAAAGAAAGGTGAAGTTGGCCTGTAAGCCGGGTTCTGTCAGCCGAAGCTGTAGCAATCATTCATCTAGGACGCACATCACTGTACGCCTCAAGCAACCTACCCAGAAGCAGCGCGGGCCACGCCTCAGCTTCTCTATTTGGTCTTGCTCCAAGTGGGGTTTACCCTGCCACAACTGTTA